>MDTB01036517.1_pt1 | contig 12116 bp, 9 predicted proteins | sample 811161 | NCBI WGS metagenome assembly MDTB01 (sample SAMN05326650, study PRJNA326480) | marine metagenome | isolation source: seawater | place: Mediterranean Sea | collected 2009 | reverse complement strand
GTATCCTCGTGCACATCGGTCAAAACTGGCATATGCAACTCCTCTTTGACTCGCTGCAAAATGCGCAAACCTGCTTCGATACCGGGGCCACGATAGCTGTCAATAGAGGAGCGGTTAGCTTTATCAAACGAACTCTTAAAAACCACCGACACCCCCAGCTCCTCACCGATTTGCTTGAGTTGACTGGCGGTATCTAGGATAAGTCGTTCGCTTTCAATGACGCATGGACCAGCAATAACAAACAATGGGCGCTCTTCTCCAACAGAAAAATCACACAACTGCATACTCGTACCCTCTTGTTGTTAGGCGTCTACCGCAAGGCCAGATCGCGCGTCCGCATGCGCCAGACCTGCTTGTACAAAACCGGTAAACAGCGGATGGCCGCGCCGTGGCGACGAAGTGAATTCGGGATGGAACTGGCAGGCGATAAACCAGGGGTGATCCGCCAGCTCAACCATCTCTACTAACTCGCCATCTTCAGACTTGCCCGCGATCACCAAACCAACTTCGACCAACGTGTCAACGTAACGGTTGTTCACCTCATACCGATGCCGATGTCGCTCACGAATCATTTGTTGACCGTAAACACGCTCTGCGAGGCAGCCTTGATTGAGCACACAAACTTGTTCGCCCAACCGCATGGTGCCGCCTAAATCGCTGTCTGGGTCGCGCTGCTCTACTCGGCCACTATCGTCAGTCCACTCGGTGATTAGGCCAATGACCGGATGCGGTGTTTCCAGCGTGATCTCGGTGCTGTGGGCGCCAGCTAAGTCGGCACAATTTCGCGCGACGTCGATCACCACCGCATGCATACCGTAGCAAATACCAAGATAAGGAATTTTATGTTGTCGCGCATACCCCGCCGCCAAAATTTTGCCCTCGAAGCCGCGCTCGCCAAAACCGCCAGGCACGAGTATTGCGTCGGCGTCTTCAAGCAGCCCAACGCCTTCATGTTCTAACGTCTCTGCGTCAACATACTGAATCTCAATTTTTGTCAGCGTGTGAATACCTGCGTGGGTCAACGCTTCTATTAGGGACTTATAGGCATCGAGTAGTTCCAAGTACTTTCCAACAAAGGTGATCTTTAACTGTTTCTGCGGATTCAACTGTGCATCTACTACACGCTGCCAGCTGCTTAAGTCCGCCTTCGGGCATTGCAATTGCAATTGCTCAGTGACGTATTCGTCTAACCCCTGGTTATGCAGTTCTATGGGTCCTTGATAAATGGTGTCGATGTCCACAAGCGGAATCACTGCGCGCTCTTCGACATTGGTAAATAGGCCAATTTTGTTACGTTGGGATTGAGGAATCTCGGCTTCCGAGCGACACACTAAAATATCTGGTTGTAGGCCTATAGAACGCAGCTCTTTGACAGAGTGTTGGGTCGGCTTGGTCTTTATTTCCCCTGCCGTGCGCAGGTACGGGACCAGGGTTAGATGGATCAACAATGCGCGGTTACGCCCGACTTCCATACGTAGCTGACGTATTGCCTCCAAAAACGGCTGAGACTCTATATCGCCGACAGTGCCGCCGGTTTCGACGATCAACACATCGACGCCTTCAGTCACCAATTTAATACGCCGTTTGATTTCGTCGGTTATGTGCGGAATCACTTGCACGGTGCCGCCAAGGTAATCGCCTCGACGCTCGCGTCGAATTACCTCTGCGTAAATACTGCCGGTGGTGATGTTGTTATTGCGCGTCATTCGCGCATCAGAAAAACGTTCGTAGTGCCCCAGATCCAGATCTGTCTCTGCGCCGTCTGTTGTAACAAAGACTTCACCATGCTGAACCGGGCTCATGGTCCCCGGATCTACATTGATGTAAGGGTCCATTTTCAACACATTAACGCGCAGTTCTCGGGCCTCTAGCTGGGCCGCAAGTGAGGCGGTCAAAATGCCCTTTCCCAGTGAGGAAACAACGCCACCGGTCACAAAAATAAAACGTGTCATAGAACTCCATCTGGACTCCCAGCCCTGCACCGAAGATCGGGCATCGATCATCAAGGGGCTTGGGAAGATGGAGTTGCAAGATAGCAAAACGCCTCCCCGACCACAATCACTAGCATGGTCCGAAACACGGCTCGACGTGCCTCTCGTTAAGTTCTTGGGTCACTCAGCAACGTTCCTAAGTCGCCAATAAAGCCGCTCGGTGGGAGCTGTGCGATATCGCTCGCTGACTGTCAAACCCGGCACCGCAACGATGTCGTCCTGATGCACCAATAAGGGAATGCTAGCGCGCCGCCAAGGCGGCACCCGCAATTGTCGCAATAGATCATCCACGCCGGTGTCACGACCACACCAATACATGCTTAGGTCTGCGCGTCTTGAACAAAGATAGATTGCTCCCGAGCAACTAAAACTATCCGACGCTGTGGCCGGAGCGCTCTCCATAAGCCACATTTTCCCAGCAAAAGGAGTTGGCTTTTCTGGCTCTAACCGCGCTGGCTCAGGGATAGGAGGCTTCCCTGGTTGATGTAGCACCGGCTCGTAATACCCACGCCCGCGCCAAGCTAGCATCGCTGCCTCGGCGTTGAGGTTTAACCGGCTAACCTCTGCTTGGTTGAGTTGACGAGCAAATTCGTCCAACGCTTTATCGGTGACTGAAAAGTGGCCACGTCGCTCCAGGTATACCCGCAACCACACCCGCAGACTCGTCGCAGTGCGGGGCAGTATTTCTAAACTGAACTCATCCCCCACCTGGGTCAGCAGCTCGCGTAATAGTTGGTATTGAGCGTTCTGTTCTTGCGCAACCCGCCGCACAGTTCCAGCTAACTTGGGCCAACGCGCCAGCAACGGCTGAATAACACTATGGCGAAGAAAGTTTCGCGTCAGGCCTTGATCCTGATTACTTGGGTCTTCGAGCCAACTCGCACCTTGGCGTTGTAGATACGCAATCAAGTCGGGGCGTTCTACGGACAATAACGGTCGTAAGAAATGACCTGCACCCAAGCGACCTTGTTCGCGCATTGGCACCATGCTGCGCCCCTGAATCAACCGCATAAATATGGTTTCCAATTGATCTTGGCTGTGATGCCCTAGCAACAGCAGGTCGCCACTACCCAACTGTTCACGAAAGAACTCATACCGCACTTGCCGGGCAGCCGCTTCTACGTTACCAGGGGGCAGTTGCAGGTTTGCAACAATCAATTCCACGTTCAAGCGAGCGCACAGATCCCGACAGTGTTGCGCCCAATCGTCGGATCGCGGGTTCAAGTTATGATTAGCGTGCAGCGCTGTTACTGCAGTCGGCCTAAACGCTCGCACGACGGCGATCAGTAGTGCGCTGGAGTCAGCACCGCCGCTGAGACCGATATAAAGTTTTGCGTCCTTTGATGGCGCAGGCCATTGACCCTGCAATTGCGCGCGCAAATGTGTTTCTAGAGGGTGCGCTTCGGCGTCATCAGGGATCATGACATGCTGTCGGTGCCTTGGGCGTAACGCACGCGCACATAATCGTCACCAAAAACATTGCGCAAAGCACAGAGCAGTTCATCGCTGACACTGACTTTCCAATCCGCACCCAAACTGATTCGTCCGACCGCAGAATCGCCCTGATACAAGACGTGCACAGGACAAGCTTGGTTGCTTTGCCGGTAAGGCGACAACAGTTGTTTCAGGCGATTTGGCAAATCTGCAGGCGTCGCCACCTGACTAAAGTCTATTTCGAGACCTTTGCTGAAGCGCTGACGCGCTTCATCAATGGTTAACACCCGACTGCCACGCATCGCTAGACCGCCACTAAATTCGTTGAATTGCACCTCGCCTTCGATGACCAACAATTCGTCCTTGTTGACTTTGGCAGCATAGTTGTCAAAGGTCTCGCCCATCAAAGATACTTCGATACGCGCGCTGCGATCATCCAATTGCACAAAGCACATTGGCACTCCACGCCGACTCTTGGTGGTGCGCACATTAACGACCATGCCGGCAATCCATTGTGGGTCTTTAGCCGCCTTCAAATCGTTTAAGCATCGCCGACAAAACTGCCTGAGTTCGTGCTCGTATTCCTGAATGGGGTGTCCGGTCAGAAACAAGCCTAGGGTTTCTTTTTCACCCTGAAGTCGCTCCATAGCGACCATGTTCGCGGTACTTGACTCCGGCGCACAAGGTTGCGGAAGGTTTTGTTGCATACCACCAAACAAATCAGCAATGCCGGCTTCTTCATCGCGCGCTGTCTGCTCAGCACCTTGCACCGCCTTCGGCACCTGTTCGAGCAAGCGCGCCCTGGTTTGATTGAGATCTTCGTGAGGCAATGCAAAATCGTCCATAGCACCAGCACTAACCAGCGCCTCTAGCACGCGTTTGTTGGCTTTCTTACTGTCGACCCTGTGGCAGAAGTCGTTGAGGTCGCCGAAGGAGCGCTGCGCCCGAGCTTCCATAATTGCCGCTACCGGTCCTTCTCCCACGCCGCGGACCGCCCCTAATCCGTAAACCACAGCGCCATCTTTCACCGTGAAACGGTGGTCGCTGTCGTTTACGCTAGGTGGTCGTAATGGCAATTGCATGCGCCGCACTTCCTCGATCAACACCACCACGCGATCAATATTCTGCATATCCGCTGACAGGTTCGCTGCCATAAATTGCGCCGGGTAGCGCGCTTTCAGCCACGCTGTGTGCACGCTGACGAGAGCGTAGGTGGCAGAGTGAGATTTGTTGAACGCATAACCTGCAAATTTCTCCATGAGGTCGAAGATTTCGTTCGCTAAGCCAGACTCAACCCCATGCTCACCAGTGCCTTCGAGAAATTGCTCTCGCACTTTCGCCATTTCTTCAGCTTTCTTCTTCCCCATGGCGCGACGCAGTAGGTCCGCTTGGCCCAGAGAGAAGCCCGCCAGCACCTGTGCGATCTGCATAACTTGCTCTTGGTATAGCACTACCCCGTAGGTCGACTCGAGTACCGGTTGTAAGCTCGGATGCGGGTAGGCCACTGCAGCCTTGCCGTGTTTGCGATCAATGTAGTCGTCTACAGCGCCAGATTGCAGCGGCCCAGGGCGGAATAGTGCAACCAGCGCGATGACGTCGTTGATCCCATCAGGCAGCAAACGCCGAATGAGATCTTTCATGCCACGAGATTCGAGCTGAAATACCCCAGTTGTCTCGGCACCTCGCAGTAATTTGAACGTTGCTGGATCGTCGATGGGAATATCTTCGACCCGCAGTTCAGGCTCCGCCTGACTCTTTCGCTGCTGGTTCACCAACTCCAAGGTCCAGTCAACAATGGTCAGTGTTTTCAACCCTAAGAAATCGAACTTGACCAAACCAGCACGCTCGACATCGTCTTTATCGTATTGCGAAACCAAACCGCTACCAGAATCTTCGGTATATACCGGTACAAAGTCGGTCAACGCCGATGGCGCAATCACTACCCCACCGGCATGGCGCCCGACGTTGCGCACTATGCCCTCAAGCTTGTACGCCATGTCCATGATTTCGCTGGCTTCGTCGTTTTGCGCCACGAAGTCTGCCATTTCTTGGTTTTCTTGCATGGCTTTTGTCAGAGTCATGCCAACCTCAAATGGGATCAGCTTCGACAACTTGTCAGCTAAGCCGTATGGCTTGCCTTGCACTCGAGCAACGTCACGCACCACAGCTTTTGCCGCCATGGTGCCAAAGGTGATGATCTGACTTACTGCTTCGTTACCATAGAGTTCACTAACGTGTTGGATGACTCGGTCACGTCCCTCCATACAAAAGTCGACATCGAAATCCGGCATGGATACCCGCTCTGGGTTAAGGAAGCGCTCGAACAGCAAGTCGTACTGCAGCGGATCAAGATCAGTGATGCCTAGCGCGAAGGCCACCAAAGAGCCGCCTCCCGAACCGCGACCGGGGCCTACCGGAATGCTGTTTTGCTTAGCCCAGGCAATGAATTCCATGACGATGAGGAAATATCCGGCAAATCCCATTTGGTTGATGACGTCGAGCTCGAACTGCAGACGCTGACGGTAGTCTTTCTCTGACCAATCCGCTGCAATACCGGTCGTCGCTAGACGTTCATCGAGGCCCTGGCTCGAGACTTGCAAAAGATACTGTTCGGGCGTTTGTTGGTCTGGGATCGGATAATCGGGCAGGTAGTAGGTGCCCAACGCAACTTCTACGTTGCAGCGTTTAGCGATTTCTACCGCATTGGTTAATGCCACTGGCAAATCACTAAATAGCTCGGACATTTCTGCAGCTGAGCGCAAGTATTGCCTCTCGCTGTAACGACGCTCGCGCCGCCCATCATTGAGTGTACGGCCCTCGTGTATGCACACGCGAGTTTCGTGAGCCTCGAAATCTTCTGCTTCGGCAAAGCACACGTCGTTGGTGGCTACCACGCCAATGCCACAGGTGACGGCGATTTCTAAGGTTCGGCGCAATACCTCTTCTTCGTCCTCGCGCCCACAACGGGTTAACTCGAGGTAGTAAGCATCGCCAAATGCTGCCTGCCAGCGCAGCGCGCGCTGTTGCGCCTGGTCTATATCGCCTTGCTTTAACTGCGACCACAAATGCCCGCGCACGCCACCGGACAATACGATGAGCCCCGCTTTGGCTGCAAAAATCTCCTTTTCTTCCAATACCCCACGCTGGGCGGTGCTGGTGTAGCTGGCGGAGATCAAGGTCAAAAGGTTGCGATAGCCCTGCAGATTTCGCGCTAAAATCAACACTCGCTCCGCATTCCCTTCAGGCCCATCGCATACCTGCACTTCTGCACCTAGAATAGGTTTGACCCCTTCAGCCATACAACTTTCAAAAAATTTGACTAATGCAAAGAGATTGTTGCGGTCGGTAAGTGCTACCGCAGGCATCTGTGCATTTGCTGCTCGCCGTACTAAGTCCTTAACCTTAAATAGCCCATCGGCTAGAGAGTATTCGCTATGCACGTGCAAGTGCACGAATTCGCCGGCACGCTGACTCATGTGATTACGCTGCGCTTCTCAAGCGCCCTTTGTACAGGCGCAAAGCTACGCCGATGGGCCTCGCAGGGCCCCAACTCGATCAATGCTTGCAGGTGCTGCTTAGTCGGATAGCCTTTGTGACGTTCAAAACCATAGCCTGGGAAACGTTGCGCTAAGTCGTGAAGCTGCTGATCGCGAGTGACCTTAGCAACAATAGACGCAGCGCTAATGGCCGCTACCCGCCGATCACCTTTGACGATCGCTTTGGTTGGCAACCCAAACTCAGGCGTCTTGTTGCCATCGACCAACACGGTCTCCGGCGCGTTAGTCAGACCCGCTACCGCTCGCTGCATGGCTAAGTGGCTGGCCGCCAAGACATTGAGTTGATCAATCTCTGCAACACTTGCGCTCCCAACAGACCAACATATCGCTTGCGCACGTATGCTTTCAGCGAGATGTGGCCGGATCTTTTCCGATATCAGTTTAGAGTCCTTGAGGCCCAGAACTGGCCGCTTGGGGTCGAGAATTACCGCACACGCGACGACACAACCGGCCAGCGGTCCAATACCGACCTCATCAACGCCCGCCACCACCCCAAACGGCGACACATCAATCGGCTGTAGATTTTGTTGTTGCTTGGGCAACACGACTCCGCTGGATAACGCCCTCAAGCTGACTAGCTTAGCGCACCCTTCGCCTGGATTTGTAGGAGAAATTAGTGCCGACGCTCGTTCAGCAACTGACAAATCTCCCGCGCTGCAGTAGCACTCGGCCCCATACCCGACTCGCCTTGACGCAGTTGCTGATGCAGGGCAGCAAACGTGTTCATGGTCACAGCATGATCGCTGGAGATTACAGGCGCCGCGGACTGTTCAAACACCGCCTGCGCAAGAGCACTGGGCGTAGCGGCGTCTTGAATGAGTTCTGGCACCAGCGGCTTATTCGCCAAAATGTTTGGCAACGCGATGTATGACGTTTTCACCAGCCGCTTGGCGACTTGGTAACTAAAGTCGCCTAACCGATAACTAACGACCATTGGGCGCCGCAGTAACATTGCCTCGAGCGTACTTGTACCAGACTTGATCAACGCCACATTCGAGGCGACGAGTGCTGTGCGCGCATCATTGTCGAGCAATACCGCACGCACATCAGGGAACTTCTGCAATCCTTGCTGTATTTGCTGGCGCCGACGCGCATTAACATAAGGAATGAGTACGCTAAACGGCTGACCCGCTTTGCGCTGCGCGAGTATCTGCGCTGCCTGCAAAAATGGCTCTAACATCAGTGTCACCTCGCTGCCGCGACTGCCAGGTAGCAGCGCTAACACGAAGTCCTCTGCATCAATCTGCAAACGCTCACGCGCGCGCCGCCGCGCCAAATCACTGCCCGCGTCGAGATCAATGGATTCAGCTAAGGGATGTCCGACGAAGACCGCGCGCAGGGGCAAGTTAGCGTAGAGCTGCGGTTCAAAAGGGTACAAACAAAACAACAGGTCAGCGCATCGGGCGACTTTCTTAGTGCGCCCGCGTCGCCAGGCGTATACCGAGGGGCTTACGTAATGCGCGGTGGCAATGCCGACCTTGCGCAAGCGACTTTCTAATAAAAAGTTGAAGACATTGAAGTCAATGCCAACAAATAAATCTATGTTTTCCGCTTGCATCTGCGTGGCTAACGAACGGTATAGGCGCCACAAGGTCGGCAACCGCAGCAGCGGTTCCTTGAAGCCGTTCACCGCTAAGACGTCAAATGACGCCAATGGGCGCAAGCCTTGGGCGATCATCGCCGGACCACCGACACCAATAAACTCAACCGACCGTGGTGCCAGTTGTTGTCGCAACGCGACCATAAGCCCTGCAGCCAGGTTGTCTCCCGACGGTTCGCCCGCGAGCAGACCTATCTTAATGCTCATCAGTCGTCTTAGTTCGCACTCCGGCCACGAATGATGCCCTTTGCAGATACTGCCACCGAGGAGGCAAAGAGGGCCACCTCGGCGGACTCTTCGCACAATGGCGTCAATTGTTGCAGTGCTTCTTGAACCCTTAGGCCTTTTCGGTAGACGATCCGATACGCTTGTTTGAGTTGTTCAATGGTTGCGGTGTCGTAACCTCGACGCTTCATGCCTTCAGTGTTCATGCCGAATGCGTAAGCGGGGTTTCCCGATACCGTCATGTATGCAGGCACGTCCTTTGTAACCATGCTCATGGCGGCAATATGAGTATGGGCGCCAATCTTGCGAAACTGCGGTATTCCCGCGTAGCCACCAAAATTGGCGTAATCACCGACTTCCACATGGCCCGCGAGGGAAGCATTGTTGGCCATAATGACGTGGTCGCCGACAATGCAGTCATGTCCGACATGTACATAGGCCATGAGCAAACAGTGGCTGCCTACTTCGGTTCGGCCAATACCGCCTTTATCCATGCCGCGGTGAATGGTCACCCCTTCGCGGATAATGGTGTGTTCGCCGATCTCCAGCATCGACGACTCGCCAGCATAAGCAAGGGCGGGTGTCGCTTCACCCACAGTGGCAAACTGGAAAATCTTGACACCGCGGCTGATGCGACTTGGTCCCTTAACAACCACGTGCGAGGCAATTTCGACGTTGTCTCCAAGTTCCACGTCTGCGCCTATTACCGACCACGGCCCGATGCTAACGCCACTGCCCAACTTGACGCTTGGATCGACGATCGCGCTGTCATGAATCATGACGCATCCGCCTCTTCGGTGATCTGCTCCACTACCGATAGTTGAGCAGAACACGCCAAGTCTCCGTCCACCACCGCTTCGCACTCGAACTTCACCATCATGGCGCGCCTAGCCACCATGCGGCTGTGCAGCTCCAACTTATCACCGGGCACTACTGGTCTACGAAACCGTGCTTTATCCACACCACCGAACAGATAGTTTCGACCATCTGCTGGTCGCGTACCCATTGTTTCAAAGGCCAACACACCAGATATCTGCGCCATTGCTTCGAGAATAAGCACTCCCGGCATGATGGGTTGGCCGGGAAAATGGCCAGTAAACATCTCTTCGTTGTACGTAATGTTCTTGTAACCACGGATGTATTCACCCTTCACCACTTCGGTCACTCGATCCACTAACAAAAACGGATAGCGATGAGGAAGATACTCAAACAGTTCAGTTATTGTCTTGGTTTGCGACATCGGCTTTCTCCCGTAACTCCAACGCTTTCACTCTTTTGAATAAATCACTCAAAGCGCCGAAACGCAATGCATTACGTAACCACTGCCCATGTTCACTGGCCACCACACCGCTCGAGTATGTTCCAGGCTTGTCAATGGACTGAGTAATTGTGGTCATAACACTAATGGTGACGCCGTCGCAAAGGGTTATAGGATTCTTACCCCCTATACCGACACCACCGGCGATCACGCAATGCCTACCAATAACTGTGCTGCCCGCCATGCCTGCGCAGCCGCAGATAATGCTATGCGCACCGACATGGCAGTTATGACCAATATGCACTTGGTCATCCATTTTCACCCCATCTTCAATGATGGTGTCGTCGATTGCGCCTCTATCTATGGTCGTGCCGGCTCCGACACGCACATCCGCTCCAATGCGCACGCCTCCCAGCTGAGCTATCGGCTGCAAGTGCCCTGCCTGATTTGGTGTGTAGCCGAAGCCCGGCGACCCGATTACTGCTCCACTATGAACAACCGAACGCGGTCCAATGTTAGAGTCAGCGTAGATGCTGACATTACTCATTACTTCTACGCCACGTTGCAAACGTACTCGATCGCTAATGCTGACGTTCGCGTGCACGGTAACGTCTGCTTCGATCAGTACGTCCGCGCCAACAACTACATGCGCACCCAGTCGAGCAGTGGCGGCTACTGTGGCTGACTCATGGACGACCGCAGTGGCATGCACGCCAGGTGGAATCGTTAATGGCTGCACAAATAGTCCAGAGGCTTGCGCAAATGCCAAGTAGGGTTGCTCAACCACCAAGGCTATACACGGACACGCAGACAAATCTTGTGCCTGCAAAATGACGGCGCTGGCACGACAGTCGGCTAAAAGCGGTTTATAGGCTGGACTCGAAAGGTGACTGAGGTGCCCGGCTTGGGCGGTTGCGAGAGCACCGAGACCGGTTATCACAATGTTCGTGAGCTCGTGTGACCTCGCTACTTGTGAGGTCGCCTGCCCACCGACCACGATCTTTGCACCTAGATGTTCTGCTATCTCTCCTAGGGTCAACGCTGGAATCACTTTGCAAAAAACCCAATCGCGGCCCGTTGGACGTGCTGTTTAGTCGCGCGCCTCGTTGAGCTTTTCTACCACCCTGCGGGTAATGTCATGCTTGTCGTTGGAATACTGCAGTGCATTTGGCGCCAGAATCATGTCGATCTGGTCAATCTGAATAAGATCTTTCAGCACTTTGTCGTACTTTGGCGCCAACGTCTGCAGGATTTCCTGACGCTTATCCTGCGCTGTTTTTTGCAGTTTCTGTGAGCCGAACTGCAGATCCGCTTGCATGCTTTCGATGTCTTTAACGATCTTGCGCTTGTCGGCGTCGCTTAATATCTCGCCATCTTTTTGCAGCTTAGTCTGCTGCGCCTGCATGCTCTCGGCCATAGCGCGCAATTCATTTTGCTCTGGCTCCATTTCTTTGTTGGCCGCCTCTACCAAGGTCTTGCCTTCATCACTTTCAAGAATCGCTCGCACGGGATCTAGCACCACGATTTTCATTTCAGCATACGCAGATGGTGCCATCGCCATGCACGCCAGCGCTAAAATTCCGATTACATTCTTGATCATCGTTAACTCCTGAATATTAAATCTCAGCCAAGAAGCGGCGCATTCTATACTAGAAAGTACGCCCAAGTTCGAATTGAAACATCTCTTTTTCATCGTAAGGTTGAGTTTGGAAGGGTTTCGCGAAACTGAAGGTTAACGGCCCCATTCCGCTCAGCCAACTAACCCCTACTCCAACCGAATAGCGGAAATTGTCGGCGTCAAAGTCAAAGCAGTTTACGCTCACAGTGGGGCAATTAGTGTTGAAGACATTACCCGCATCGACAAAGAACGCTGGGCGAAATTGTCGGTTGTCGTCGACGAAAGGCATTGGGAATATGATTTCAGCGGTAGCTTCGACCAACAAGTTGCCGCCGAACGGATCGCCATCTCGGTCGCGGAAATAAACGGGATTGCCCTCAGAGTCTAGCGGCGGGGTGCTGCGCGGGCCCAGCGTGGAGTTTTCAAATCCACG
>MDTB01206896.1_pt1 | contig 12117 bp, 12 predicted proteins | sample 811161 | NCBI WGS metagenome assembly MDTB01 (sample SAMN05326650, study PRJNA326480) | marine metagenome | isolation source: seawater | place: Mediterranean Sea | collected 2009 | reverse complement strand
TCAGCTGGCGCCATGGTGCGGCTGGGCCACCATTATCTCTCCGGGGCAGGGGTGTCTAAGGACTACGCTGAATCTTATGCGTTGTTTCTACAGGCCTCGGCTTTAGGCAATGCAGACGCCGATGTGGGCTTGGGCTATTTGCATCAAGCTGAATTGGTAGCTTCGTCGCCGGATCGGTCTGCGGGCTATTGGTACCAACGGGCGGCCCGCGCTGGGAATGTGGAAGGGCAACTGCGTTGGGCGCGCATGTTGTTGAATCAGCAGCAGGGCCTTAAAGCGCGGTCGTGGTTTGCAGCGGCCGCCAGACAGAACAGTGTTGCGGGCCATAATAGTTTGGCGTGGTTGTTAGCCACCTGCAGCGATGCCAGATTACGCGACGGCCCGCGTGCGCTGGTTCATGCCCAACTGGCCGTAGATGCGCAGCCGAGCGCAGGTCATCTGGATACGCTTGCTGCTGCTTATGCGGAAACTGGGCAATTTGCCCAAGCGGTGTCGACTCAACGCCAAGCTCTTGCAGCACTCGCAACATCTGATGCTGGTTTGCGCGATGAGTTAGAGCACCGCATGCAGAGCTATCGGCAAGCGCAAGTCTGGCGAGAGTAGCCGGTTTCTGGTACAAACTCGCGCTGAACGCATTTTCTGGAGAGCGCTTTGAGCATCGACCGCCGCCGTATTGAACGGGTCTTATCGATCATTCGCGATCTTGCTGCTGAGGGCAGCAAGCAGTTGACGCCTGCCGATGTAGCGGAGCAGCTCAGATCGGACAACTCGCCGGTCCCGGTTTGGCAATTGCGTGCTGATTTTTCGCAACTGGCCGCAGAGGGTGAAATCGAACTGGATCAAGAAACTGCAACCTGGCAGGTGTGCGCTGACGAGTCGCTGAAAAACACCGGTTGATATGAAAACTCAGGTCGATACCTCAGCACTGCCGGTCATTGGGGCACCGGGGCGAATTTGTATTCTCAAATCCAAATGGTACCCCGAGCATGTCGAAAGCATGGCCGACGCCTGCGACACTATTTTGCGCCAAGCAGGCTATGCCGATATCCAGCAGCATACGTTGCCCGGATCACTAGAGATTCCGCTGGCTGCGCGAGATCTGCTTGCCGAAGACGTGGCGGGTATTATTGACGCGATCATCTGTTTTGGCGTCATCGTAAAAGGCGATACCCTGCATTTTGAAATGATCAGCGAAGAGAGCATGCGCGGCTTAGGCCAAGTGATGCACGAATTTCGCCGGCCCGTGGTGGTCGAAATCTTGCCGGTCTTCGACATTCAGCAGGCGATCGATCGCAGCAGCGATGACGAATTTAATAAAGGGATCGAGGCAGCGGTTGCGGCACTGGAAATGATCTCCTGGCGCCGCGGAGTTATTGGCAGCAACTAACGAACAGTGGTTTTAAACAGCCGCTGTTTGTCCCGTTGCCAATCTTTTTGTTTTAGGCTGTCGCGTTTGTCATGCTGTTTCTTGCCCTTACCTAGAGCGATCTCGCACTTTACTTTGTTACCCTTCCAATACATCGCCAACGGTACGATGGTATAGCCTTTTTGTTGGCTGGCACTGAACAGCTGAGCCAACTCTTTGGCATGCAGTAACAATTTGCGCACCCGTTGCGGCTCGGCGACCACATGGGTCGACGCGCTAAGCAGCGGCGTGATGTTGCAGCCAGCGAGGAAGGCTTCGCCTTTGTGCAGTTGCACATAGGCCTCGGCGAGTTGCACTTTGCCGTCGCGAATGCTCTTAACTTCCCAGCCCATTAGCATGACGCCGGCTTCGAACTTCTGCTCGATAAAATAGTCGTGGCGCGCGCGGCGGTTCTGCGCGATGGTGCCCGGGGCAGCTTTTTTTGCGGACTTGGCCATGCAAAGACTATAAGGGGTAGGAGCGTCGGGGGTAAGTGTAGCAGCTTGTAAATTTGCCAGTGCCGATCATTTGCACAGTTTTCACCATTCGCCGCTGACGATGTAGAATGCAGCCAGTTTTGTTAAGGAAAAGCGCATGTCAATCTCCACCCAATCGACCGACGGCCGTTGGTCCAGCCGCTGGCTGTTTGTCCTTGCAGCTGCTGGCTCGGCGGTGGGCCTGGGCAATATCTGGAAATTCCCCTACATCGCCGGTGAAAATGGCGGTGGTGCGTTTGTCCTGATCTATCTTGTGTGCGTGGCCTTTGTCGGTGCACCCATCATGATTTCTGAAGTGATGTTGGGTCGTAAGGGGCGCGCCAGTCCGATAAATACCATGCGTAAATTAACTCAGGCGGCAGGGGCCAGTTCGCGTTGGACATTTCTGGGGTGGATGGGTGTTTTAGCTGGCATATTGATTCTGTCGTACTACGCGGTTATTGCCGGTTGGGCGCTGAACTATATCTGGCTAACGGCCTCAGGCACCTTTGATTCAGCATCAGCTCAGGTGGCTACGACTACTTTCGATCAACTGCAGCAAGATCCGCTAGCAATGATGGGTTGGCATGGTGTTTTTATGCTCATCACAATTTGGATCGTCGCCCGGGGCGTCAGTCGCGGTCTGGAGAGCGCCATTAAATGGTTTATGCCGCTGTTGTTCGTATTGCTCCTAGTGCTATTGGGATACAGCATGAGTTCCGGAGGATTCGCCCAAGGCTGGGCCTTCATGTTTGACTTCAATTGGTCAGTGGTTGGGCCGGAAACTTGGCTTATCGCTATGGGTCAGGCTTTTTTTACCTTGAGTTTGGGTATGGGCACTATGATGGTTTATGGCTCATACGTGCCTGAGGACTCGCACATCGGATCGACAGTACTGACCATCGTGGCATTGGATACCTTTGTCGCAGTGGCTGCGGGCCTAGCGATTTTCCCTTTGGTTTTTGTGAACGGTCTCGAGGTAGGGCAGGGCCCAGGTCTGATGTTTGTAACGTTGCCTCTGGCCTTTGGACAATTGCCCATGGGTGCAGTATTCGGCACTGTATTCTTTGTCTTGGTGAGTTTTGCTGCAATTACCTCGGCAATCTCTCTGACCGAGCCAGCAATTGCCTATGTTGTCGAAGAGTACAACGCGAAGCGATCTCGGGTAGCGATCAGCCTCGGCGTTTTCTGTTGGATACTTGGGCTTGGTACCGTGTTCTCCTTTAATATCTGGGCTGATGTAAAACCACTGTTGGGGCTGAATTTTTTCGAGCTGGTAGACCAATTGTCGCAAAACATCATGTTGCCATTGGGCGGCTTGTTAATTGCGCTGTTTACCGTTTGGGCGCTACCTCAAACTATTGTGCGCGAGCAGCTTGAAGTGGCCAGTGATCGAGTGATGCTGTGCTGGCGGGTGGTCGGCGGTGTGATAGCACCTCTGGGTGTGGCCGCAGTATTTGTCTACACGCTATTGCCCGTGTTTACGGGTTGATCTAGTGACTCAGATCCAGCGCAGCTTGTTATTGATGGCGCCGGTAACCACCGCGTATCAGGTAGTTGCTGACGTGCAGGCTTATGCAGCGTTCCTACCGGGCTGCGAAGCAGTTGAGGTGCTGGAAACTCGGATGCTCGAAGACGGGATAAGCGAAGTAGTGGCAAGGGTCACGGCAGCGTCGCGAGGGTTGCGCCAAGAGTTTATAACGACCAACCGGTGTCAGCCCTCCCAACGTATTCAGATGTCGTTACAAGAAGGCCCGTTTGAGCGTCTTGAAGGATGTTGGACGTTTAAGGCTCTGGGAGACGACGGGTGTCGCGTCGCATTAGATCTAGATTTTGTTGCCAAGGGCCTGCTGATGAAAACTCTGGGTGGTGTTGTGGGCTCAGTGAGCGATCGCATGGTGGATGCGTTTGCTGAGCGGATTCAGGCACAAGCTTAGGGCGGATGGTTTGCAGGTCGAAGTAATTTATGCCGAGCCCGATCGCTTAGTGCGCTGTCAGTTTGACGTACCAGAAGGCAGCACGGTGGGCGATTGTGTGAGTATCGCCGCCGCGCAAAGTCAATTCGCAACGCTTGATTTCGCGGGTTGCGCTACCGGAATATTTGGCGAGCAGTGTGGTGGGGATCGAGTTGTCCAACCTAATGATCGAATAGAGCTCTATCGGCCCCTAATTACCGATGCGAAAACAGCACGGCGTGTGCGTGCGCAGCAGCAGGCCGACCGCTGATCGTCCTAGCCGTTTGTTGCTGAGTCGGCGTTACCGTCGGTGGCGTCGGCGGAACCGCCAGGAGCATAGTCACCGCTGATGGTGGTGAGCTGGTTGTTCTCATCAAACGCTAAAATCACGCGCGACTTCTCAGCAAACACTCCGGGCACATCGATGGAGTACAAGTACACCCATTTCGTATCATCAAAGGGATCACGCAGCACTGGCTCACCCATGACAAAGGCAACTTGGCGTCGGGTCATCCCCGGCTTGAGCTTGTCCACCATTTCTTGAGTGATGACATTGCCCTGCTGTATCGCGACTTTGTACAGCTTTGGCATCTTAATGTTGGAAAGGCCACAGCCGCTCAGCAGGCATAGGCTTATGCTTATCGATAGGAGAAGTTTCATGTCGCGCATATTACTCACGCTTCGCGATGCTGGCCAGAGGCAATAAACAGGTTCTTGGATGAGCAGGTACTATCCCGCAGTGGCCTGGGACAACAGTTCTTTGGCGTAGGTGCGCGCCTTGGTATTTACATCAGCACCCGCGAGCATACGCGCCAGTTCTTCAATTCTGTCTTTGTCGCTTAGCGGCTCGATGTTGGTGTGATCGCCGTCTTTACTGACCCGCATATGACTATGGCCAAGTGCCGCCACCTGTGGGGCATGGGTCACACAAAGCACTTGGGTGTGCGCAGCAAGATCACGCAAGATCCGCCCAACGGTATCTGCTGTTGTACCGCCGACACCGACATCCGCTTCATCCAGCACTAGGCAGGGCAGAGCACTATTAGCCGCAGCAACAATTTGAATGGCCAGACCAATACGGGTTTGCTCACCCCCGGAGGCTATGCGGCCCAGTGGTCCAGGAGCAAATTTTTCGTTAGTGGTGACATGTAACTCCACTTGCTCGAGGCCGTGCTCGTTTTGTTGCTCGTGAAAGACCAGGCTGAGGGCCCCTTGGGAAATGCCCAGCGCATGGATATATTTATCCACAGCGGAACAAAAGGGTTTGGCGTGTTTACGCCGCGCCTTAGAAAGTTTTTGCGCCTCCTGTAAAAACGCTTCGTGCTGCTGTTCCTGCACAGCCTCAAGTTCAGCTAAATCGTTACTGGCTGAGCTCATGTTGTCTAGTTCAGCGGCTAGTGATTGAGCATGTTCGACAAGCTGTTCGGGTTGGACCCGATGTTTACGCGCAAGGTCGTAGATCAATTGCAGCCGCGCTTCTGCGTCCTGCAGGGCTTGTGGATCGATAACCACTTGGTCTTGGTAGTGGCGCAAATCGCGACTGGCATCATCTAACAAGCTCAGCGCCGACAGCAGGGTGTCTTGGCTTGATTGCAGCTGTGGATGCTGGTCGTCGATTTCTGCGATGCTGCGTGCGGTAGAGCGCAGATGGTCTAAGGCCTCCAATTCGGCGTGGGCTTGATTTAATGTCAGTAAAATATCTTGTGCTTGGGCCAGACGCTTTTGTTCGCGCTCCAAGTCTTCAAGCTCGCCGTTTTGCAGGCTGGCAGCGTCAAACTCCTGCAATTGATAGTTGAGCAACTCGCGCCGATCATCCTGAGTGGCCACTTGCTCGCGCAACTCGTTAATGCGCTGCTCGGTACGTTGCCAAGTTTGGTAGCAGGCGGCGACTTTTTCGGACTGGCCGCCTTGCTTGGCGTAGTCATCCAGTAGCGCGCGTTGCACGCTGCGGTCAGTGAGTCGCTGATGCTCGTTCTGGCCTTGAATTTCCACTAATGCGTCGCCTACTTCCTTAAGGTAATTCAAAGTTACCGGCACGCCGTTAATAAAAGCCCGCGAGCGGCCTTCGGCGCTGATGACCCGGCGCAACAAACAGTCTTGGGTATCTGCTTCAATGAGCTCGTCATCGACAAGCTTTTGTTGCAGTAGTGTATTAGATGACAGAGTGAATTCGGCGCTGATGTCGGCCTTATTTGCTCCGGGGCGAACCGTATCGCTGCGTGCCCGCTCGCCTAACAACAGGTTCAGTGCCCCAAGCAATATGGATTTGCCGGCGCCTGATTCGCCAGTAATTGTGGTTAAGCCATCGCTAAAGTCGATGTCGAGATGTTCGACGAGGACATAGTTTTGGATGGTCAGTTGTTTCAGCATGGTTTTAGTCGTTTGCTGGTCATTGCTTGGACGGCTGCTTAATCCTAATCCTCTGAAGAGTCTCAGGCCATCATCAAATGATGCATCGATGCAGTTTGGCTGGTATAAAATTCATCTGCGCAAGGCATAGTATTTAATGAACCGATCTGCACATATGCAAAGCTTACGTTTTGGGACGCCAGACAGTGACAGACACTGATCTGACCAGCGTCGCGTCGTCAACTGTTGATCCTGACCCAAGGGCAAAACAGCTGCTTAAGTTATTAGTCGAGCACTACATCGCTGAGGGTACGCCGGTGGCGTCCAAGGCGTTGGCAACCCTACCAGGTGTTGAAGTCTCGTCGGCGACGGTCAGAAACGTGATGAGCGATCTGGAGTCCATGGGGCTGGTGCGCTCGCCACATACCTCTGCAGGCAAGATTCCCACCCAGCAAGGCCTGCGCTTTTTCGTCGATACATTATTGAGCGTTGAACCCTGGAATGAAGAGCGAGTGCGCGAGGTAGAAGCGGAACTTGATCCCAACCTGAGTCCGTCGGAACTCATTAATACAGCCTCAGAGTTACTGTCGCAGTTCACCCAAATGACTTGCCTGATCACCACGCCCCGGCGCAACCAAAGCCACCTGCGGCAACTAGAATTCCTGCGGCTGGACGATGAGCGGGTGCTGGTGATTTTGGTTTTGAATGACCGCGACGTGCAAAATCGCGTTATTCACCTTGACCAAAGCTTTAGCGATCATGAATTGGCGCAAGCAGCAAATTTGCTCAACCAAGAATTTGGCGGCCGTCCGTTGGAAGAAATGCGCGAGGCCGTGTTCTCAAGCATGCGCGCCGATCGTGAGCGCATGGACGAGGTTTTACATAGTGCCTTGTCCATGGCAGAAAGCGCGTTACCGGCCCAGCACCAGCCTACGGAAGATCAGGAATTGGTGGTCAGTGGCGAGCGGCGCTTATTGGATTTCACCGCAGATACGGACATTGCGCGGGCCCTGTTTGATGCGATTTCACGCAAGGGTCGGGTATTACATCTGCTGGATCAGTGCCTGCAGAGCAGCGGGGTGCAGCTGTACATCGGGCAGGAGTCAGGCTATCGACCGCTAGGCGATATGTCCCTTGTGACCTCCTCCTATGAGGTCAACGGGCAGCTGGCAGGCGTGCTTGGGGTGATTGGGCCAACGCGTATGGATTATAAGGACGTCATACCGGTAGTAGACGTCACTGCTCGAGTGCTCAGCGCAGCTATGCGCAACGCCTGATGTGGCGCTGCCGCAACACGTTCCAAAATTTGTCTAATTTATCGCCCTAAAGCCCTTGTTTTCGTGGTTTGTAGCCGCATATAACCGCGACGGATCAGACATGGGGCGCTTATGAGCGACAACGACAACAGCGACACACAAGACAACGAGCAAATTCCAGAAGATGTCCAAGGGGACCCCGAGACATCCCAGCAGGATACTGATGCGCCTGAGGCGGAAGGGATAGAGGCTGAGTTAGCTAAAACCAAAGATCAGTTGCTGCGCACCATTGCTGAGTCGGAGAACATTCGTCGCCGCGCCAGTCGTGATGTGGAAAACGCCCATAAGTTCGCCGTGGAAAAACTTCTTAACGACTTATTTCCGGTGCTCGACAGTTTGGAGAAAGCCGTAGAGACCGCGAATGAAACAGAAGGCGCAAGCGCTATTGCGGAAGGGGTGGAACTGTCGCTGAAAATGTTTGTGTCGACGCTGGAGAAGTCTGGCGTGGCGCAGATTGATCCCCTGGGTGAACCATTTGACCCGCAACAGCACGAAGCCATGGCCATGGTGCCAAATCCAGATGCCGAACCCAATTCGGTCATGGAAGTGATGCAAAAGGGCTATTCGCTTAATGAGCGGCTTGTGCGGGCGGCGAAAGTAATTGTAACCAAGGCGGCGGAATCTTAGTCCGCGGTTAATTTATCCAGCGGACCTTGAACTCAGTTGGTCTGACCAAATATACAAAATCAACGCGAGGCCGGTTAAAAGGGGCTTCATAGACAGTTAAGCGGAGACAGAAAATGGGAAAAATCATCGGAATCGACTTGGGAACAACCAACTCTTGTGTGGCTGTTCTTGACGGTGGTGATGCGAAAGTAATCGAGAACTCGGAAGGCGATCGTACAACGCCATCGATTATCGCATACACCGATGACGGCGAAATCCTGGTTGGCCAAAACGCCAAGCGCCAGGCAGTGACGAATCCACAAAACACATTATTTGCGGTCAAGCGCTTGATCGGGCGCAAATTTGAAGACGATGTGGTGCAAAAAGACATCAAGATGGTGCCTTATTCGATCGTTGGCGCTGGCAATGGCGACGCTTGGATCGAGGTTAAAGACGAGCAACTTGCGCCGCCCCAGGTGTCTGCTGAAACGCTAAAGAAAATGAAGAAAACCGCTGAGGAATACCTTGGCGAAGACGTTACCGAGGCTGTGATCACAGTCCCTGCTTACTTCAACGACTCCCAGCGCCAAGCGACCAAGGATGCAGGCAAAATCGCTGGCCTAGAAGTGAAGCGTATTATCAATGAGCCCACAGCGGCAGCCCTCGCTTACGGGCTTGATAAAAAGCGCGGTGATGCCAAGGTGGCGGTCTATGACCTTGGTGGCGGCACGTTTGACGTGTCTATTATCGAGATCGCTGAAGTTGACGGCGAGCATCAATTCGAGGTGCTGTCGACAAATGGCGACACCTTCCTTGGTGGTGAAGATTTTGATTTGAAAATCATCGATTTCTTAGCGGATGAGTTTAAGAAAGACAGTGGTTTTGATTTGCACAATGATCCGCTGGCGCTGCAACGTTTAAAAGAAGCGGCAGAAAAAGCCAAGATCGAGTTGTCCAATAGCCAACAGACCGAAATTAATTTGCCATACATCACGGCGGACCAAACCGGACCCAAGCACTTGGTGTTAAAGCTCACCCGAGCCAAGCTTGAATCGTTGGTCGAGGATTTGGTGAATCGCACTATCAGCCCGTGTCAGGTGGCATTAGACGATGCCAGCCTGACCACTAGCGATATCGATGACGTGATTTTGGTGGGTGGTCAGACCCGCATGCCGTTGGTGCAAGAAAAGGTTAAGGAATTCTTTAAGCAGGACGCGCGTCGCGACGTCAACCCGGATGAGGCGGTAGCCATGGGTGCTGCGATTCAAGCGGCGGTATTGTCTGGTGATGTGACGGATGTGTTATTGCTCGACGTTACACCGCTGTCGTTGGGTATCGAAACCATGGGTCAGGTAATGAGCGTGTTGATTGAAAAGAACACGACGATCCCGTCCAAGAAAACTCAGGTGTTTTCAACCGCAGATGACAACCAAACAGCGGTGACAATTCACGTGCTCCAAGGTGAGCGCAAGCAAGCGGGACAAAATAAATCATTGGGTCGTTTTGACCTCAGCGACATCCCGCCTGCGCCCCGTGGCACGCCGCAAATTGAGGTGGCTTTTGACATCGACGCCAACGGTATTCTGAACGTGTCAGCAAAAGACAAAGCGACCGGTAAAGAGCAATCCATCATCATCAAAGCGTCTAGTGGCTTGTCTGATGAAGAAATCGAGCAGATGGTTCGAGATGCTGAGGCGCACTCTGAAGAGGACAAGAAGTTCGAAGAGATGGTAACCCTGCGTAATCAGGCAGACGGCTTGGTACATGGAGCGCGTAAGGCGGTTGAAGACGCCGGCGACAAGGCCACAGAAGAAGAAAAAACAGCTATACAAACGGCTGCTACTGAACTCGAGGAAGCTCTGAAAGGCGACGATAAAGCGGACATTGAGGCAAAGATGCAAACGCTGTCCGAAGCGTCAGCCACCTTGGCGCAAAAGATGTACGCAGAGCAGGCTGACACTGGTGCTGGCGAAGCCGCAACAGACAGCGATTTGGGCGACGCGGTAGACGCCGAATTCGAAGAGGTTAAAGACGACAAGGACTAAGCGCCTACAAGCGCGTGTCCCTAATACGTAGCGCGGTGGTTGCCAAAAGGGTGCCGCCGCGTTGTGCGTTCGGCAGCGCTGTTTTGGTGCTGAGCAAATAAGTGAGCCGGTAATACTAGGTAGGCTGAGCAGGTATGGATAAAAGGGACTATTACGACGTCTTAGGGGTCGATCGAGGCGCGTCCGAGGGTGATTTGAAAAAGGCCTATCGACGTCTGGCGATGAAGTTCCACCCAGACCGTAACAGCGATGACCCTCAGGCCGAAGAGAAATTCAAAGAGGCTACGGAAGCCTATGAGATCCTGACAGATCAGGAGAAGCGTGAGGCCTACGACCGTTTCGGTCACGCGGGAGTGGATCCGAACCAAGGCGGTGGTTTTGGTGGCCAAGGCAATTTTGGCGACATTTTCGGTGACGTATTCGGCGATATCTTTGGCGGCGGGCGCGGTAGCCGTAGCGGACCTGCACGCGGCAGCGATCTTCGATACAACCTGCGCCTGAGCTTAGAGCAAGCTGTAAGTGGCGATACGATGGAAATTCGTATTCCGGTACTCGCCACCTGCGCTGACTGTAACGGCACAGGCGCTAAAGCCGGAACCTCTGCCTCGACTTGCCCAGATTGCAATGGCAGTGGCCAGATCCGCGTTTCTCAAGGATTCTTCTCCCTGCAGCAGACATGTCCGAGATGTGGCGGCCGGGGCAAAGTCATTACAGACCCATGCCTCACCTGCGGTGGTGCTGGGCGCGTTGAGCGACAAAAAACTCTGTCTGTAAAAATCCCGGCTGGGGTCGACAATGGCGACCGTATCCGGCTTTCCGGTGAAGGCGAAGCTGGGCCTAATGGCGGGCCGGCAGGTGATTTGTATGTGCAAATCGAAGTCAGCGAGCATCCGATCTTTGTTCGCGAGGGCCGGCACCTGTACTGTGAAGTGCCTATATCTTTCGCTGACGCGGCTCTGGGTGGTGACCTGGAGGTGCCAACGCTAGATGGCCGCGTGAACCTAAAAATCCCCGCAGAAACCCAAACCGGCAAGGTATTCCGCTTGCGCGGTAAGGGTGTAACCCAGGTTCGCTCTGCGGGTGTCGGTGACCTGTTGTGTAAAGTGCTGGTAGAAACGCCTATCAAGCTAACTGATGCACAAAAACGTCTATTTGAAGAGCTTAAGGTGACCCTAGGCGACAGCGATAAGCACTCACCGAAAGGCAAAACCTGGTTTGATGGTGTGAAAGATTTTTTTGAAACGCTAAAGTCCTAACACCTAAACAACGAACATATAGTTCGCCGGGGGAAAAATGATTCGAGTCGCCGTTGCCGGTGCAGCAGGAAGAATGGGCCGCGCATTAGTGCAGGCAATTGATGCTGCAGAAGACCTGACTTTAGGTGCGGCATTTGAGCACACAAGTAGTCCAGCGCTCGGGCAAGATGCAGGGGAACTGGCTGCTGTTGGTAAGCTTGGCGTTCTTGTTAGCAGCGATCCGGCTGCAGTGGTTGACAGTTTCGATGTCGTCATTGACTTCACCACGCCTGCAGCGACCATGGCTTTGGCCCAAGTGTGTGCCCAGGCAGGCAAAGCCATGGTAATTGGCACTACCGGCTTTGCTGAGGAACAGCTGGGTATGCTGCACTCCCATCAGAACAAAATAGCGATGTTTACCTCGCCAAATATGAGTGTAGGGGTGAATCTGCTATTTCAGTTGGTCGCCCGCGCTGCTCATGCGTTAGGCGATGCGGTTGATGTGGAGGTGATCGAGGCGCATCACCGAGACAAGATCGATGCACCGTCTGGCACAGCTGTGCGTATTGGTGAAGTGCTTGCCGAAGCGTTGGATCGAGATTTGACTACAGATGCAGTTTACGGCCGACAAGGCATTACCGGGGCCCGGGACCGCAACACCATAGGGTTTTCGACCATACGCGGCGGGGACATTGTGGGTGAACATACGGTGTTGTTTGCGGGCGAGGGT
>MDTB01079007.1_pt1 | contig 12117 bp, 14 predicted proteins | sample 811161 | NCBI WGS metagenome assembly MDTB01 (sample SAMN05326650, study PRJNA326480) | marine metagenome | isolation source: seawater | place: Mediterranean Sea | collected 2009 | reverse complement strand
TTCGGTAAAAGTAATAATGATGAAGAAAAAAATATTTATAATTTATTAATAAAAAAAATTAGTCTTGGCCAGGTAATACAAAAAACAAACATACAAAATTTAGATATCATAGGATCACATGTAAATCTATCAGGTTTAGAAGTTGAAACTGCTAGTGACTCTAAGAGAGCATTTGTATTAAAAGAAATATTATCTTCAGAAATGTCAGGCATATTAAAAAAGTATGACAACATATTTATAGATTGCCCTCCTTCTTTAAGCTTGCTCACTATTATGTCTTTAGTAGCCTCAGACGAATTACTAGTCCCTTTACAAACAGAGTTCTTTGCTTTGGAAGGAATTACACAGTTAGTAAAAACAATAGATAGAATAAAAGAAAACCTAAATCCAACACTTTCTATAAGAGGAATACTTTTAACTATGTTTGATAAAAGAAATAAACTTTCATCAGAAGTTGATAGAGAAGCAAGAAATTATTTTAAAGATAAAGTTTATAAAACAGTTATTCAAAGAAATGTAAGATTGTCCGAAGCACCTTCACATGGGTTACCTTGTGTTATTTATGATAAAAGTTGTGTTGGAAGCAAATCATATTTCAAATTAGCTGAAGAATTTAAAAATAAAATAGTGAGTGCTGCATGAGTGGAAAAAAAAAGGGGTTAGGTAGAGGTCTTTCTGCTCTTTTTGGAGATGAAAAACCTAAAGATAAACCACAAAAACTTAAGCAATCAAACACAGTTTCAATTAGTGATTTGAGCCGAAATCCCTACCAACCAAGACAGTATTTTAGCGAAGAAAAGCTTGAAGAATTGGCTAATTCTATAAAGAAAAATGGCATAATCCAACCAATAGCGGTTCGTCCAAATAAAATTGAGAATGGAAAATATGAGATTGTTGCAGGTGAAAGAAGATGGATTGCTGCTCAAAGAGCAGGACTTCATGAAATCCCGGTTACAATTTTAGATTTAACTGACGTTGAATCTTTAGAAGTAGCTATAGTTGAAAATATTCAAAGAGATGATCTTAATCCTATAGAAGAAGCACATGGATATAAAAGACTAAACAAAGAATTTAAATATGATCATGAAAGTATTTCTAAATTAATGTCTAAAAGTCGAAGTCACATTAGTAATACACTAAGATTATTAACTTTACCAAGCGATGTGATTGCAATGCTTGAAGAGGGATCATTAACATCAGGTCAAGCTAGACCACTAATCGGTCTATCGAATGCTTCCAATATCGCAGAAGAAGTAGTTTCAAAGAATTATAGTGCCAGAAAAGTTGAATATTTAGTAAAGTCAAAAAAAAATCCGAAAGAAAAAACGTATGACGCTAATATAATTAAAGCGCAAGAGAGAATTGAAAAAGCCCTTGGTTTAAAAGTTAATATCGTTAATAAAAAAAATAACTCTGGTAAAATTTCAGTAGAATATAGAGATCTAGATCAGTTTGAATTTATTTCAAATTTACTTACTAAGAATTAGCTAAATTACAAAGGTCTACAAGAAGTTTTTTTATCAATGTATCTCTTGCAGTATTCGATTTTGACTTAATATATAACTCCAAATCATACAGTTGTTTTAATGCCATTTTTATTTTAATTCGGTTCCATTTTCTTATTTGCATCATAAAATTTGGTTTATCTTTCCAAAAAACTGGTGGTTTAAGCGATGAAACACTGTCTTCAATATTTTTAGATTCAGACATTTGTAAAACTTCATCAATTTTATTTAGTCTTAAATTTAAAGAGGATAAATAAAACACGCTTTTCTCGGTTTCTAAAAAAGTTTCATTCAAAAGTTTATTTGTAGAAATTTTATTACCTTTTAAAGCCTCATCTTTGAGATTAGTAAAATCATCATTATTTCTATAATTTATAAGTTTAACTAATTTATTGATATCAATTTTTCCGTCCAAAAAATAAGTTTTAATTTTTATTAATTCATTATTCAGCTTTACTCTGTCTAGGTTTGAGTTTTCGACTAAGATATTAATTACTTGTTGAGATAGCCCGTCGAATTTTGCCAATCTTTTTATAATAATATTTTTAATTGTTGTTTCATTATCGGGATAACAGGCAACACACCCGTGATTTTTTGATTTTTCAAAAAAGTTTCTTAATTTAGATTTTTTGTCCAAATTTTTACTAAAAAAGAATAATTTTTTGTTTTCTAATTTATTTTCAATTCTTGTAATTGTATCTAAAATTTTATCCGAAACATTCTCAATTATGTAAATTTTTTTGTCTGCAAAAAGAGAACTATTCAATATTTCATTAAAAAAACTATCTTCATTTTTAATAATTTCTTCTTCATTGTATCTATAAAATTCAGTGTTTTTATTATTTAATTTTAATTTGTGTTTAAATTCATTTTTTAAACCTAAATTTTCTCCATAAAATAAAAAGCATTTTTCTTTATTAGTAGAAAAATTTTGTTCTAATAAGTAACTTTTATAAATCATTTATTTTATTAGTTAATTGAAAAATAATTTGATCTCCCATACTGTCTGTTAGCAATTCTACCAGTTTTTTTTCATTCGTTAGAGTTTGTGAATACTGTGAGGAAACATTGTAGTCACCACTCTTAGAAATCTTAAATGTATTTTTTTTATTATCTCCCAATATTTCAAAGTTCACCTCTATATGAATAGAGATTTTATATTTAGTAATTTCATTTTTAATATTCTTTTCTTTAATTGATTTTATTTTTTTGGATATTAGATTCAGGTTTATTAATTTTTCATTTTCTAAATTTTTTAAAGACAACAGTTTATTTTTAATATCGTAACTAATCTTTTTATCACCCGATGTATTGATTTCGTCTATTGAAAAATTAGTTAAATTATTTTGGTTAATTACCTTGAATCCGCATCCCGATACTAAAAAAAAGGAAAAAATTATAATATGCAATATTTTATTCATTGGAAACTATGTAATTAATGATTTTATTTTTAACAAAGATTGTCTTAACAATCTTTTTATTTTTTAAATATTTGCTGGCTTTTGAATTGTTAATAACTTGTTGTGTTATCTCGTTACTTGATAAATTTGCATCTAATTCAACTACGTCTCTAGTTTTACCATTTACTTGAATAGGAAGCTTAATTTTTTGAAGTAATTGCTTTTTGACTTTAGGCCATGAATTAACTTTATCACACTTCAGAACTTCCAAACACTCTCGAGCCAAATAAGGCACGATTGGTAGTAATAATTTCATAACATTAGTAAGATGTTCTTTTAAAATTTTATTACTTATTTGATTTTCTAAAGATGTTTTTAAGATTTTATACACTTCATAGAATAAAGCTATGGAAACATTGAATCTGAAATTTTTAATAGAGTGGTCAATTTTTTCGACGTAATTGTTTATTTTTGAAACGAAAATTTCTTCTTCATCTTCTTTAATGGGTCTATCTTTTCTTGATACGACTAACAAATTTAGATCCCACATTCTTTGTAAAAATTTATTTGCAGATGCAACACCGGTGTCTGACCACTGGACATCTTTTTCTGGCGGGCTATCAGATAAAATAAACCATCTTACTGAGTCTGCTCCATAACGATTGATCATTGTCTCTGGGTCAACAGTATTTTTTTTTGATTTGGACATTGACTCCGATGGACCAACAACTACCTTTGTCTTATCGGCTTTTTTAAATACTGTTGTTGAATTTATCTTTTCAACTTCGTCTGGATAAAGCCAATTTCCATCTTCACCTTTATATGACTCATGACAAACCATGCCCTGTGTGAATAAGTTTTTAAATGGTTCTGTAATATTAATCTTTTTGAACTTATTTAGACCTTTAGTAAAAAAGCGAGAGTATAATAAGTGCAATATGGCGTGCTCTATACCGCCTATATATTGATCTACAGGCATCCATTTTTTAACTTCTTCTTCATCAAAAGGAGCTGTTTTTAATTTGGGTGAACAAAATCTTAAAAAATACCAAGAGGAGTCAACAAATGTATCAAGCGTATCAGTTTCTCTAATTGCTTTTTTTCCAGTTTTTTTGTCTATCGTCTCTTTCCACTTCTTGTGAGCGTCCAAAGGGTTTCCTTTGTAATTTAAATCTATATCATCAGGTAGTTCTATAGGTAATTCACTCTTATCAACGGGAACAGCCTTGCCATCTTCTAAATAAATTATAGGTATGGGACATCCCCAGTATCTTTGCCTTGAAACTCCCCAGTCTTTTAATCTGTAAAGGACTTTCTTTTTACCTATTTTTTTTTTTTCAATAGCATCAATTATTTTCTGTTTTGCTTTATCAATACTTAATCCATTAAGAAAATCAGAATTAATTATTTTACCATCACCAGTAAAAGCTTCTGTTAAATTATTATTATTTTTTTCATCGTCAACAACTTTAGTTATTTCTAATTTGTATTTTTTGGCAAAATCAAAATCTCTTTGATCGTGAGCAGGACACCCAAAGATAGCACCTGTGCCGTAATCCATTAAAACAAAATTAGCGAAATAAACTGGCAATTCTTTTTTTAAGAAAGGGTGCTTAACTCTAAAGTGAGTTTTGAAACCTATTTTTTCTGCATTAGCTAAAGCCTCTTCTGTAGTTCCACTCTTGTTACATTGTATTTTAAATTTTTTGAAATTGTCATCATTATTGAACTTTTTACTTAAATCGTGATCAGCAGATAATGCGATAAAACTTGCACCAAATATAGTATCTGGTCTTGTGGTGAAAACTTTAATAGAATTTTTATCATCTATAAAGAAATCAATTTCACAACCATAAGATTTCCCTATCCAGTTTTTTTGCATTAATTTTACCTTTTCAGGCCAACCATCTAAGGTTTGTAAATCTTCTAAAAGTTCATCAGAAAATTTTGTAATGTTTAAAAACCATTGTGAGAGTTTTTTTCTTTCTACAACAGCGTTGGATCTCCACCCTCGTCCATTAATAACTTGTTCATTGGCTAGAACAGATTTCTCTATAGGATCCCAATTAACGTAAGTTTCTTTTCTTGAAACCAATCCATGATTATAAAAGTCAATAAAAAGTTCTTGTTGATGTTTATAATAATCTTTATCACAAGTTGATATTTCTAAATCCCAATTAATTGATAGGCCAAGTAATTTTAATTGTTTTTTCATCATTTCTATATTTTTGTTAGTCCAAACTTTTGGATGTAAATTATTTTGTTTAGAGGCATTTTCAGCAGGTAATCCAAAAGAGTCCCACCCCATAGGATGCAAGACGTCATAACCGTTTAAAAATTTATATCTCGCTATCACATCTCCAATTGTATAGTTTCTTACGTGCCCCATGTGGATTTTACCAGAAGGATAAGGAAACATCTCCAAACAATAGTATTTCTTCTTCGAGGTAGAATTTTGGACAGATGTGAAGTGCTTATCTTTACGCCATTTCTTTTCTACAATTTTAAAATTATAGCGTTCCATAAAAATTTAAATTATTTTTTATCTTTAGACTCTTTTTCAAGGGCTGTTGCTTTACGCAAGATTACAGATAGTAATTCTGTTGAAATTTTTGAACTTTTAGGCAAAAGTGCAATATTACAATTACCGGAATTGTTGCAATTTTTTTTATGAATAATTATTCTTAAACTTTCTGATTTTATTTCATTAGATAAAAATCTTACAGTTATTTTTACCGACTCATCTCCGCTACCTCCTTCTGAATACCAATCAGTAATAATCATTCCTCCAGAGTAATCTACTGTAGACAGTGGAATAAAATCTAAAGATTCCAATGATGCTCTCCACATCGGATTCGATGTGCTGAATTCATAAGTAGTTTTTTTGTTTCCACCAATATTACCGAGAGAAATTCCTCGACCCTCTTTTATATTTTTTTGCGCCCTTTCATCAGGGTCGAGTGGTTCTTTTCTGAGATCTACAGGTTTATGAAAATCTTTAATTTTTTTTCCAACCCCGCAAGAAGTGAGCGAAATAAGAATTAATAAGAAAATTAGTGGGAAAAGTAAGATTTTTTTCATTTTTTATAGTTATGATATAATTAATATAACTCAATTATGTCAAATAAGCTAAAAAGTATAAATAATGCAGGCTTTTTCACATGTTGTAAAAATGCAACACTAAATACAAAAAAAACGCTCTAAGCTAATAAAATCAACATAAGAATGATCAATAATTTAAAAATACTCAAAATATATAAAAAATATTTTCTATATATAAACAAAAATAGGAGAAAACATGACTAAACTAAAAATCGTAGCTCTTATTGCTGGTTTATTTGCATTTACTTCTGCACATGCAGGTGAGATGTCAGTAACTGGTTCAATGCAAGCTACATATCAGTCAGAAATCGACAATGTAACTGGTAACCCATTAGGTATGAATACAGACCTAACATTTACTGGTACTACAGATACTGACTTCGGTACAGCTACATGGTCAATGGCAACAGACGGTACGTTCTTAGGTGAATCAGGAGCTGACCACAAGTTAATGTTAGCAACTGATTTAGGTACATTCAGAGTAGCAAATACTGGTGACCCTGCAGATGCAGTTGACGATATTACACCTTCAGCTTTTGAAGAAGCTAATGGTTCTGGTTCAGGTACAATTGGTTCATCTTCAGCGTCAGACGTAGGTGCTGGTATGAACGGTTCAATGAGCTTAGGTTATTCAAATGGAGATATCTTAGGTACAGGTATTTCAGTTAACTACGCTTATTACCCAAGACTAGATGGAAAAACTAACGCCGAAAAAAAGTCTTCTGCACTTGAAAATCAATCTGCTGACAGCGCAGAGTCAATTAACATAGGTATACCTTTAGCAGGTTTACCAATCGTTGGTGACTCTCCACTAGGTGGAATGAAAATTACAGCAGGTTACAATACTACAGATAACTTGACAGAAGCTAACCAAAGATTAGAAGGTGGTACAGTAGCGGTAACGTTACCAGTAGGTCCTCTATCAGTTGGTTTCCAGAAAAAAGCTTACGCACCATCTCAAACAGATGGTACAAAAACGTTCTACAAAGATGACGTCATTGGTGTCGCTTATGCAGTAAACGATGCGTTTGCAGTATCTTACAACATAATTGAGTCAGACAAGCATTTAGAGACATCAATTGTTGAACAAGAAACAAAAGCGTTTAACGTAGCTTACACAGTAGGTGGTTTAACGTTAGGTTTCCAAGATGCTAGTACATCTAACTCAGGTTACACAGTTGGAACTGATAACGATACTAGAACTATAAGTGTTAAAACAGCGTTTTAATTAACTTATAATCTAATTTAAAAAAGCCGGTTAATTATATTAGCCGGCTTTTTTTTTACCTCCGACAACAGCGCAAACCCTTCACTTAAAACATTATTTAAATTATTTAAGTTCCGTTTTTTTATTCCACCAAGAGGAATTAATCTTTTTGAAATTTTTGAAAAAGTATTGAATTTAACCACGCCTAAATAGGGTGATTTTTTGTCATAATCAACTATAAACAATTTTGAAAATAAAATAGAATCACAACCTTGTTTTAATTTATTAATGATTTCTCTAAAATTATGTGCTGAACCAATAATGTCAAAATTTGTCCTTTTGAACTTTAAAAATCCAAGTTCTTTGTTAAAAGATGATAAGTAAATCCCATCTGCACTTAATGAGATTGCTAGTTTAATGTCATTAGCTATGTAAAATTTAATTGCTTTTAATTTACATTTTTTCCTGAATTTTAATAAATCACTAAATCTATCTATTTTCTTCTTATTTCTATAAATTATAAAAAATTTATTACGTATTTTTATGTTTTTTAATTCAATATCTTTGATATTTTCAATTATTAAAAAATATTTATTTTTAATGATAAACATATGAGCACAATAGTTGATAGATTTGAAAAAATAAAATCTAAAATAATTTCCTTAAAACCAAAAAAACCAGTTAATATCATTGCTGTAAGTAAGACTTTTTCTTTTGAATATATAAAACCATTAATAGATCATGGCCATCAGCATTTTGGTGAAAATAAAGTTCAAGAGGCTTCAGCTAAATGGTTAGAGCATAAAAAAATTAATCATAAATTAAACTTACATATGATTGGTAAACTACAGAGCAACAAAGCTAAAGATGCTGTGAAACTTTTTGATTATATTCATTCGGTTGATAACCAGAAATTGGCAGACAATCTTGCAAAATATCAAACGAGTCTTGATAAAAATCTTAATTATTTTTTACAAGTAAATGTTGGCAACGAAATTCAAAAATCAGGTCTACCTGTAAGTGAATTAGAACCATTTTACAACTATTGTGTTAATGAACTAAATCTAAATGTAATAGGCTTGATGGTAATCCCTCCTATTAATCAAAGCGCAGACAAATATTTTAAAATTTTAAACGAGTTAAATCAATCTCTTGCTCTTCAAAATTTGAGTATGGGAATGTCTGCTGATTATGTTGAGGCTGTAAATCACGGATCAACATTTGTTAGAGTTGGAAGTTCTATTTTCGGTTCTCGATCTTAATTCTTGTATTACTTTTTATTAGTTTAATTATTTTTAATAAATGTATTTTCTTAAGCGCTACACATCCTTCTGTTTTTTTATAATTTTTCTTTGCTACATGTATAAAAATTGCGCTACCCTTATTTTTAATGATTGGGTTCATATTATAGTTCAAGACCAATATAATATCGTATACATTTTCTCGTTTATAAAGTTTCTCATGACTATAAATTGACGGCAATTTAATAAGTTTATTATACTCTTTTGAGCGTGGATCGTTGCACCAACCCATATTTTTTTTAATCATTATTTTTTTAACTTTTGATTGAATTTTTCGTATTCTATCTTTCCTATATAAAATATATTTAATTTTATAAATACCTATAGGTGTTATAAAATCACCTTCTTTCTTTTTAAAAGAGATTCCCCTTTTACCTACGCTACATTTTGCTTTATAACTTTTGTAAGTAAGGTTTTTTTTATTTATTATAATATGCACAATTTAAATGTTCTAATTTTAGGTCCTTCTTCTTTTATATCAACATTAAATGAGCTAGCAAAATATTTAAAGTTTAATTTTACGTTAGAGAATTCAAATAACAATCCAAGCATTATCCTTTTTCATGCAGATGCTTTAAAAATCAAAAAACAAAAAGATCTTATAGAGAATAAGAGTGCTATAAAGATATGTGTAGGTAAAAAAGAAGATTTATCAATTAACTATGATGCAAGAATAGTTTTACCTACAACTATAAAGGAAATAAATGCTGTCGTTGAAAATACAGCTGCAAAAAAAAGGTTTAACAAAAATTCTTCAATAGAAGTTAAAAGTTATTTGTTGAATAAGAATGAAAAAAAACTATCTAAATTAAAAGATTTTATTATTCTCACCGAAAAAGAAATTCAGCTTATTGAATTATTTTTAAACAATAAGAAACCAATACCAAAAAATAAAATACTATCCTTAGTTTGGAATTACTCTTCAGATGCGGATACTCATACAGTTGAAACACATATCTATAGATTAAGAAAAAAAATTATTGATAAATTCACGGACGAAAAATTTATTCTTAACAATAAAGATGGTTATTATTTATGAAGAAAAGAAATAAGATAGCAAAGGATCTTTTTACTACTAAGTACAGAAAAAGAGTGGTTAAACCAAAAAAAGGTAAAGGTAGTTTTAAACGAAGAAAAAAATAAGTTAATTATTAAGTCTAGCGCCTATTATCTGAATAACTTTCGAAGACATTTTTGTCCCAATTTCTAAACTCTCTTTAATGCTTTTCTTATTAATAAGTCCATGTAAAAAACCACCTGCAAACAAATCTCCTGCGCCAGTTAAATCTTTAATTTTTAAGCCTTTTTGAGCTGAACATTCAATTATTTCATTTTTATTTACTGCGATTGCACCTTTGTTGCCACGAGTAATAACAATTAATTTATTAATTTCTTTAGCAAAATTGATTATTTCATCAAAATTTTTGACGTCAATTAATGCCATAATTTCTTGTTCATTCGCGAAAGTGATATCCAATTTATTTTTAACTAATTCTAAAAAATGAGGTTTATGCCTCTCTACACAAAATAAATCTGACAATGACATTGCGACTTTAGTAGAATTAACGATCGCTCTCTCAAAAGCTTTCTTTGGATCACCTTCGTCCCAAAGATAGCCCTCTAAAAATAAGATTTCACTATTTTTTACTGCATTAACGTCAATGTCATTTTCGTTTATTTTTCCTGCAGTACCTAAAAAAGTTACCATTGTTCTTTCCGAGTCAGGTGTAATTAAAATCAAACAAGTCCCAGTCGGTATTACTTCTTTTTTTTTTGTGTAGAAAAACTCAACATTTTCTTTTTTTAATCCCTCTTCATACTTATTACCTAAATCATCTTCACTTACTTTACCTATAAAACCTACTTTATTTCCAAGTTGTGAAAGGCCAACTATTGAATTTGCTACTGATCCACCGGAAACGGTTTCCTCAATTTTAAGAGTAGATAATAGTTTTTTAAATTCAGTTTCATCTACAAGTTTCATTGTGCTTTTTGTTAAATTATTCTGAGCAATAAATTTATCATCAACTTTACAAATTACATCAACGATTGCGTTACCTATTCCTAAGATTTTCATTTAAGCTTTTTTTGTCTTAATTGGTTTTTTTCTATTTGGATAACAGCTTCTACAAATTTTACAAGTTATTCCATAACAATCTCTAGCTTTACAATATTCTCTTCCATACCAAATTATTTGAAGGTGAAGTCTGTTCCAGTTTTTTTTAGGAAAAACTGCTTTTAAATCTTTCTCAGTTTGCACAACATTCTTGCCATTAGTTAAACCCCATCTTTGAGCTAATCTATGAATATGCGTATCTACTGGAAAAGCAGGAAAACCAAAACCTTGAGACATAACAACGCTCGCAGTTTTGTGCCCTACGCCAGGCAATTGCTCTAATTCTTCATAGGTGTTTGGTACTTCGCCTTTATATTTTTCAACTAAAGTTTTTGATAAATAAAAAATACTTTTAGCTTTAACTCTAAATATTCCTATTCTTTTTATCAATCGTTCAATTTTTCTTCTTCCAAGTTTTACAAAATGAGTTGGTTTATTATATTTTGGATAAATATCTTTTGTAACATTATTAACATTTACATCTGTGCATTGCGCTGAAAGTAATACTGAAACTAAAAGAGTAAAAGTATTTTTGTAATTTAACGGTATGGGTACTTTAGGATAAGTTTTATTCAATATCCTTAAAATAATTTTAGCTTTTTCTTTATTGTTCACTTAAATTTAAGTAGGTCTCTCATAGAATAAAGACCAGCTTTTTTAGACATTAGCCAGCTAGCGGCAGCTAAAGCACCTTCAGAATATAATGCTCTATCAAAAGACTCGTGATTAAGTTTTATAATTTCTTTTCCACTAGAAAATCTTACTTCATGTTCACCAATCACTTCACCTTTACGAATTGAATTAAAATTAATTTTTTTTGTATAAGGAAAAGTTTTTTTATTTAAATATTTTTTTCCAATTAAATTATAAAAATTTTTATTTTTTCCATCTGCTATTCCTTTACCAAGCATTAAAGCTGTGCCTGAAGGATAATCAATTTTATGCTTATGATGCACTTCATAGATCTTACTTAAAAAATTATTTCCAAGAGATTTCGAAGCAATTTCAGTTAAATACATAAGTAAATTTACCCCTAAACTCATATTGCCTGCTTTAAGTATAGGAATTTTTCTAGAATACTTTTTTATTAAATTTTCTTCTTTTTTTGAAAATCCTGTTGTTCCAATAACAACTCTTTTTTTTAATTTAGATGCAATTTTCAATATTTCTAATGTGCATTTAGGAACAGTAAAGTCTATTATCACATTTGATTTTTTAAATGCGTTATCGCTATTTTTAAAAGGTTTTATCCCTGCAATTTTTTTATTTATTAATCTATTTTCTGTTAAAGAAACTAATTTAAAATTTTTATTTTTTTTTAAGGATTTTATGAGTTGTTGACCCATTTTTCCCATACATCCAGAAATAGATAAATTTATTTTTCTCATAAACTAATCAAATAAATGATTACAATAATAACTAGCGTAATTATAGCCCAAATAGATAAATTTCTTAAAAATTCTTTTAATTTATAATTTGTAGAAAT
>MDTB01213629.1_pt1 | contig 12118 bp, 10 predicted proteins | sample 811161 | NCBI WGS metagenome assembly MDTB01 (sample SAMN05326650, study PRJNA326480) | marine metagenome | isolation source: seawater | place: Mediterranean Sea | collected 2009 | reverse complement strand
CTTAAATTTATAACCATGCTATTTAAATTATTAATATAATTCTTATATTATTATTAATATTTAATATATAAATATCAAAGAAAATAAATGCTTAATCCATTTAAGATAATATCAAAGTTTATCAAGTCTGATAATCAAAAAAATTTAGATAACCTTAAATCTATTGTTGACAAAGTAAACGAACTAGAAAATGAGGTTTCTCAGCTTAAAGATGAGGAATTTGCAAAAAGAATAATGATATTAAAAGAAAAAGTTAAGAACGGTGAAAAAAAAGAAAATTTGTTACCTGAAACCTTTGCTCTTGTTAGAGAAGCTTCAAATAGAACTAGGGGAGAAAGACATTTTGATGTCCAGATTATGGGTGGAATAGTTCTGAATAGAGGAAATATCGCTGAAATGAAAACAGGCGAGGGTAAAACTTTAACTATTGTTTTGGCAGCTGTTTTAAATGCATTAGATAGTAATGGAGTTCATATTGTTACTGTGAATGATTATCTAGCAAAAAGAGATTGTACCAATATGAGTGCGATTTACAATTTTTTAGGATTAACATCAGGTTATATAAACAATAATCAAAACGATGAAGAGAGAAAAAAAAATTATAATTGTGATATCACATATGCAACTAATAGCGAACTAGGGTTTGATTATTTAAGAGACAATATGAAATTTTCTAACAATGAATTTGTTCAAAGAGGTCATAAATTTGCAATAGTGGATGAAATTGACTCATGTCTGATTGATGAAGCTAGAACCCCATTAGTAATTTCAGGCGCAGCTGAAAATAAAGAAGGTCAATATTTAGCAATTGATAAATTGGTTAAAAGATTAAAAAATACTGATTATGAAGTCGATGAAAAAGATAGAAATATTTTTTTAACAAATGAGGGAATAACTAACGTTGAAAAAATTTTTGATGAAGCTGGTATACTCAAAAATAATAATTTATATGACCCTAACAACTTATCGTTAGTACATTTTGTAAACCAAGCCTTGCGCGCGAACCATTTATTTAAAAAGGGTAAAGATTATTTAGTAACAGATGGTGAGCTTAAAATTGTTGATGAATTAACTGGTAGAGTTCTAGAAGGTAGACGATATGGTGACGGTCTTCATCAAGCTTTGGAAGCTAAAGAAAAAATTGAAATACAAGTAGAAAATCAAACTTTAGCATCAATTACATACCAAAATTACTTCAAACTATATGAAAAATTATCTGGTTGTACTGGAACTGCTCTCACCGAGGCAGAGGAATTTCACGAAATTTATAGCCTAGGGGTTACTGTAATTCCAACTAATAAAAAAATGATAAGAAAAGATTGGAATGATCAAATATTTAGGACTGAAGACGAAAAAAATCAAGCAATACTAAAAAAAATAGACGAATGTTATTCAATAGGGCAACCAATGTTAGTATTTACTTCAAGTGTTAACAAATCAGAAGTTTATTCTGAACTTTTAAAAAAAAGAGGCATACCCCACACAGTTTTAAATGCCAAGAATCATGAAAGAGAGGCAGATATTATTGCTGATGCGGGTAAGTTTAAATCAATTATAATTACAACAAGTATATCTGGAAGAGGAGTAGATATTAAGTTGGGCGGAAAAAAAATTGCTAATGAAAATCAAAATAATGAAGTTGACAAAAATAATATTAAAAAACTAGGTGGTTTGTTTGTTATAGGAACTGAAAGAATGGAGTCTAGGAGAGTAGATAACCAAGCTAGAGGAAGGTCAGGAAGACAGGGAGATGAGGGAAATTCTATATTTTATGTAAGTTTAGAAGATGATCTAATGAGAATTTTTGGTTCTGAATCTATGACAAGTATTCTAGAAAAATTAGGATTGAAAAATGGAGAAAGTATTGATCATCCATGGATAAATAAAGCTTTAGAAAGAGCGCAGCAAAAAGTAGAGTCTAGAAATTTCGATATAAGAAAAACACTTCTTAAATTCGATAATGTGCTTAATGACCAAAGGCATGTAATTTTTAATCAAAGAAAAGATATAATAAATTCTGAGTCAGTTTTTGATTACTCAAATAATTTTTTACAAGAAGTTATTTCTGAACTAATTAAATTTAAAAATAGTAAAGATTTTGAGACACAAATTAGAAACCTATTAGGAAAAAGCTTTAGCAATGATGAAATAAATGAATTGATTAAAGATGATGATGTAGTTTTTAAAGCAAATATAGCAAAAAAATTTAACCAGAAAAGAGAGGAAAGAATAAATTTAATTGGAAAAGAACAGGCTACTGAAATTGAAAAAAGAATTTTATTACAATCTATAGATATTAATTGGAAACTTCATATTCAATACTTGGAACAACTTAGACAAGTAATAGGATTAAGATCATATGGTCAACGAGATCCATTAGTTGAGTATAAAAAAGAGACTTTTGCACTATTTGAAAATTTGCTAATAAAAATTAAAAATGATCTAATAAAAATATTAATTAATCTAACTATTGTTGAAAAAACAAATGAACAAGAAAATACAAAAAAAAATAATAACGTCGTTAATAATCCAAAGTGCCTCTTAATATTAAATAAAGGTCAGAAAATATCTCGAAACGATAAATGTGAAGCAACTGGTAAAAAATATAAGAATTGTTGTGGGAGATTGTAAGTATTCTAAAAAAATAAAAAAAATAAAATTAAAATAAAAGAAAATAGAAAGAATAAAATAAGTTTTTTATTTGATTTAATTTTTTTAATTAATTCATTAAACAAATTTGTTTGCAAAATTAATTTATCTTTATTGCTATCGCTTGTATATAGACCCTTTGTTCTTCCCATTGATAAAAATTTATTTTTTCTTTTTTCTAAAATTTCATCACGATTTAAATCAGAAAATTCAATTAAACTCTTTTCAAGAGAATTTTTTATATTTTTTAATACTTTATCTCTATCTCTATGTGCTCCTCCTGCAGGTTCTTCAATAATTTCATCTATAATATTCAGATTTAATAAATCTTTTGAAGAAAGTTTCATTGCAGTTGCTGCTTCTAAAGTTTTCTTTGGATCTCTCCATAAGATAGATGCACATCCTTCTGGAGAAATAACTGAATAGATTGCATTTTCTAACATTAAAACTTTACTTGATGATGCAAGCGCAATTGCTCCACCTGATCCACCTTCGCCAATTATTACCGATATAGTAGGTACCTTTAACTGCATACAGCATTCAATTGACTTAGCAATAGCTTCTGCTTGGCCTCTTTCCTCTGCACCTACCCCTGGGTAAGCTCCAGGTGTATCTATAAACAAAATAATTGGTAAGTTAAATTTGTCAGCAAGTCTCATCAATCTAACTGATTTTCTATACCCCTCTGGTTTCATCATTCCAAAATTTCTCTCAATCCTTGTCTCAAGACTATCTCCTTTTTGCTGGCCAATTACTAAAACTGATCGATTTTTAAATTTTGCAAAACCAGTTATCACTGATTTATCTTCACCATAGTACCTATCACCACTCAGTGGAATAAAATCTGAAAATATATTTTCTATAAAATACTTAGACTTAGGTCTATCCTCGTGCCGTGCTACCATTGTTTTTTGCCATGGATCGAGATTTGAGTAAATATGCTTTAGTTTGGTGTCAATTTCCTCCTGTAATTTTGAGATTTTATTTGTATCTACTTCAGAAAGACCTTCTTTATTATATGGATCTTTTAAATTTTCCAACTCAGCTTCTAGTTCTTTGATATTTGTCTCAAAATTTAAGTAATTTTTCATAATTTTAAATATATTTCTTTATCAATTTTCAATAGGCAATAAAATAGATAAAATAAAAAATCTGTAAATTATTGAATTAAGTATGAAAAAACAGGAAAAATTTATAAAAATATTTGATTTATCAGTATCAAAAATATTGTTTGATTTTGTAAATAATGAAGTTTTGCGTGATACAAATATTTCTATAAAAAGATTTTGGGATGGATTTAACAAAACGGTTCATAAACTTGCGCCTATAAATAAAAAATTAATACAAACAAGACATAAAATTCAAAGATCTATTGATAACTACCATCTCTCAAGAAAGAGTCAAAAATTCAAGAAAAATGATTATAAAAAATTTCTCAAAAAAATTGGATATTTAAAAAATAACGGTCCCAATTTTAAAATACAAACTAAAAATGTAGATAGTGAAATTTCGAGGATTTGTGGTCCACAATTAGTTTGTCCAGTTTCAAATGCAAGATTTTTACTTAATGCAGCAAACGCGAGATGGGTGAGTCTTTATGATAGCCTATATGGTGCAGATATAATTCCTGAAACAAGAGGTGCACTTAAAGGAAATACTTATAATCCGATAAGAGGAAAAGAGGTCATTTTATATTCGAGAAACCTTTTAGATAAGATAGTTCCTCTGAAAAATAAAAGTTGGAAAGATTTAAGTGAAATACCAAAAATTTTAAATAATCAACTTAAATTAGACTTGTTTAATCAAAATCAGTTTGTTGGGTATTCAAAAGTATCTAATAAAATATCTTCTATATTATTCAAAAATAACAACTTGCATATTGATGTATTGTTTGACCAAACTGGGAAAATGGAGGTTAATAATCCAGAAGGAAACCAAGACCCATTAAAAATTCACGATATTTTTTTAGAGTCTGCAATCACAACAATCTGCGATCATGAGGATAGCGTAGCTGCGGTAGATGCTGAGGATAAAGTTATTGGTTATAAAAATTGGTTATTACTAATGAAAGGTAAGTTAAAGTCATCATTCATTAAAAACGGTAAAAAAACTATAAGAAAATTAAATAAAGACAGAAACTACATTTCACCAAAGGGTTCGAAATATAAATTGCATGGAAGATCACTTTTGTTAAATAGAAATGTAGGTCATCTAATGACTACTCCTAGTATTCTATTGAAAGATGGTTCGGAATGTCCAGAGGGTATATTGGACGCTTTTATTACTTCTGCAAGCTGTTTACATGATTTTAAAATAAATGGAAATTCAAGAAAGAAAGCTATTTACATTGTAAAACCAAAAATGCACGGCCCAGAAGAGTGTTCATTTACAGATTTAATTTTGAAAAATGTAGAAAAAGTTTTAAAAATTAAAAACAATCGAATTCTTTGTGGAATAATGGATGAAGAAAGACGTACCTCTCTAAATTTAAAAGAATGTATTAGAGCATTAAAAAAAAGAGTTTTTTTTATAAATACTGGATTTTTAGATAGGACGGGCGATGAAATACATACCTCTATGGAATTTGGGCCAATGGTATTAAAAGGAGATATGAAGGCCTCAAAATGGATACGAGCGTATGAAAATAATAATGTAGACATTGGGTTGTCTTGTGGATTTTCTGGTAGAGCTCAGATAGGCAAAGGAATGTGGGCGATGCCTGATCTGCTAAATGACATGATGAAACAAAAAATTTCACATCCAGAATCCGGTGCTAATTGTGCGTGGGTTCCATCACCTACTGCTGCTGCAATCCATAGTTTGCATTACCATCAAGTAGATGTTTTTTCAAAACAAAATGAGATAATAAAAAGGAAAAAAGCAAAATTAGATGATTTGCTTGAAATTCCAGTCAATTCTCCAAAAAATAGGTGGTCAAAATCTCAAATATCAAATGAGCTTAAAAATAATACTCAAGGTATCTTGGGTTATGTAGTTAGATGGATTGATCAATCTGTTGGTTGTTCAAAAGTTCCAGATATTAATGGCATTGGATTAATGGAAGACAGAGCTACATGCAGAATAAGCAGCCAGCATATTGCAAATTGGTTACACCATGGGGTGTGTAGTAAAAAGCAAGTATTAGAAATTATGAAAAAAATGGCAAAAATTGTAGATAATCAAAATCTAAAAGATAAAAGTATGCAGGGGCAAGCACCGTATCAATCTATGGGAGCAAATTATTATCAATCAATTGCTTTTAAAACTGCATGTGACTTAGTTTTTCATGGAAAAAGTCAACCATCGGGTTACACAGAACCTTTGCTACATTTTAATAGAATAATGAAGAAATCAATCTGAATCGCTATCTAATCCAGTTCTATTTTTAAAAGCTGAGTGTAGTGTACCGTCGTCAAGACTTTCTATTTCACCACCAATAGGAATACCCTGTCCTAATTTTGAAATTTTTACTTTTGTATCTTTTAAACTGTCCTTAATATAATATGCTGTTGTTTGACCTTCAACTGTCGCACTGGTTGCCAATATCACTTCTTCAATTTTATCTTTATCTACTCTTTCTTTTAAACAATTAATTAATAAATCTTCCTTTCTTGAACCTGCTGATGATATTGTCCCACCTAAAATATGAAAATATCCTTCGTAGATATTTGAGTTTTCTATGCTAAATTGATCAGCAATATTTTCAACTACACATATTTTATTATATTTTTTTTTAACTACCTCACAATTACTAAAACTACACTCAACTGAATTAGATTTTAATATTCCACAAATGTTACATCTAGAAATATTTTTATATACTTCAGTTAATGCTTTAGCCATTGGTAAAGCAAGTTTTTCCCTATTATTAATTAATTTTAAAACAATACGTTTTGCTGATTTTGGACCAAGTCCTGGTAACTTTGAAATTATCTTAATTAAATCATCAATCTCACTAATATTTTGCATTTTTAAAGAGGCCATTTAAAGCCTGGAATACCAAAGCCACCTGTGGCTTTTGATATTTCTTCAGAAGTTTTTGTCTTGAGTTTTTCTTTTGCATTATTGTGTGCCGCAGTAATCAAGTCTTCAATTATAGATTTATCCTCTTTTAGAGTTTCAGAAGAAATATAAATTTTTATCATTTCTCCATCCCCATTAAGAGTAACTTTTACAGACTCAGTGCCAGATATTCCCTCTACAGAGATTTTTTTTATATTCTCCTGACTTTCTTTCATTTTTTCTTCTATTTCTTTAGCCTTATCTAATATTTTAGTAAAATCAGTCATCTTTTTTTTTTATATCTACAAGTTCTGCGTCAGAGAAAGTTTGTAGAATTTTTTTGTAAGTTTCTGTAGTTTTTACTCTTTCAAAATTTTTTTTTTTATCCTCTTCTTTAGTTTCTTTTTTTGATTTTTCTCCCATCTTTTTTGAAAGAGTAATCATCCATCTGTCATCTGTCCATTCTAATAGTTTAGCTGAAAGAATTTTTATAAAGTCTTTTTCTAATTTTTCATTTATAGAAATTTCTATTCTTCCGTGTTCAAAACTTATAAGGTTTAAATTATTTTCAATTTCATACTTCAATTTTAGTTCTTTTTTTGCATTACATATTTCAATTAAATCATTTAAGCTTTTAATTTTTACATCATTAGTCTTAATTTTATTTATTTCTGCATCGTCAAGGGTTTTTTCTTGAACAACATTTTTAATCTGATTTATTGCATCTAGTTTTTTTTGTATTTTATCTCCCAATTTTTTTTTATTTTTTTCAATATTAACACTAATAGGATCCTTATGATCTTTCATTTTTAAAGATTTAATATGAATTAATCTAATCAAAAACATTTCTATACTTATGTTTTGATCAGCGACAACATCTAATTCTGACAAAGTATTAATTGCAAACTGCCAAAACAAAATTAATGTTTCGCTATTCAGATTCGATGAAATTTGTTTGATTAACTCAAATTCGTTATTATTTAAATCGAAGTTTTTTGTACTGTCTTCTAGTGAATTTACATTTTTAAAGTAGTAAAGAATTTCTAAAAAATCATTTAAAAATATTTTTGGCTCAACTCCTTGATCATAAATATTTTTATAAGCTTTCAATGTTTTAACTTGATCGCCCTTTAGAATATATTCAAAAATTTCAATTAAATGTGATTTGTCAAAATATCCAAATATTTTACGGACATCTAACAATTCCAATTTTTTGTCTTTATCATTTGATAGCAAAGCTCTATCTAATAATGATAATGAGTCTCTTACAGATCCTTCTGAAATTTTTACAATAAGTTTTAATGCTTCATCAGAAATATTTCCGTTTTCTAAATTACATACTTTTTTAATATATTTAAACAACTCTTCTGATTTAACTCTTGATAAGTCAAACCTTTGACATCTTGACAATACTGTAATTGGGATTTTTTTTAACTCTGTTGTTGCAAAAATAAATTTTAGATATTCTGGTGGCTCCTCTAAAGTTTTTAAAAGCGCATTAAATGCCTGTTTACTTAACATATGAACTTCATCAATAATAAATATTTTATACTTTGATGATGTTGGGCCATATCTTGAAAATTCAATTAAATCTCGAACGTCGTCGACTCCAGTCTTGCTTGCTGCATCCATTTCCAAAACGTCAATATGATTTGATTTAGCAATAGCTTCACAATGACAATTTTCACAAGAGTTTTTATTGTCAATATTATCTATTCCATTTTTGCAATTCAAAGCCTTCGCAATTAGTCTTGCGATAGTAGTTTTGCCTACACCTCTTATCCCGGTGAATAAAAATGCATTGGGGATTTTGTTAAATTTTATAGAATTATAAATCGTGTTACTTACTAATTCTTGGCCGATCAAATCACTAAATACTTTTGGCCGGTATTTTAATGCTAATACTTTTGATTTTATATCCATAACAATTAAAGGAGACTAGAACCTGAAAATCTGTCTTTACGACTGCTTCTGTTAAGATCTGGTCGGGTTCAAGCAGAATCCACCTCTAGCCTCCAAATCTATTATATCAGCAATAAAATTCAATCTTCAACTACCAATATTGTTTAAATTACAATTTTCTAAATTTACTAGCACTATACACGCCAAGAATTTCGAGGCTAATAGTATGAAATCCAAGCTCTTCTAAAGATTTTTGAACTTTTGGATCTTCTATGTGCCCAACGATATCACATAAAAATAGGTATTGTTCAAAGCTGCTTTGATCAGAGAAACTTTCTAGCTTACTTAATGATATATCGTTGGTCGCAAAACCGCCAAGACATTTGTATAAAGCTGCTGGCTTATCTTTTACCTTAAAAATACAACTTGTTATAAAATTTTCATTTTCTTTAAATTCGGGGTGTTCAATTTTCTTTCCCATAAAAAGAAATCGTGTAACATTTTTTTTATCATCCTCAATATTACTTTTTAATATTTCTAAATTATATATTTTAGCTGCTAAAGAAGATGCAATTGCTCCTTCATTATCAATAGCATTTTCACTAATATATTTTGCACTTCCTGCTGTGTCTGCGGCAATTATAGGTTCTAAATTGTGCTCATTTATCAGCTTTTGACATTGAGAGATAGCTTGCGAATGTGATCTTACATATTTTAAATTACTTATTTTAACACCTGGTCGTGCAATTAAATTGTGGGAAACTTTATGAAAATGTTCAGCATAAATTTGTAACTTATATTTATTCATCAAATATTGAATATCAGCAACTCTGCCTGCAATGGAGTTTTCGATTGGAATAATTGCTCTTAGATTCTCATCATCTGAACATTTTTTAAAACATTCCTCAAAAGTTTTGCTAGAAATTAACTCTGCGTTTGGAAAAATTTCTACAGCGGCTAATTGTGAATATGCTCCTTTATTTCCCTGATATAAGATTTTCATTTAGGTTTTATATTCTAAAATTTTTTTTAATTCTATATAATCTTCTCTAGTATCGATGCCAACTACATTTTTCTTGGCTAAAATTACATTAATAGGTATTTTATTATCTAGAGCTCTTAACTGTTCTAGTTTATTTTTTTTCTCATTATTTGTTCTTTTCAAATAAAAAAAATTTTTTAAAGCAGATACGCTATATTGGTAAATACCAATATGTTGGTAAAGATTTTTGTATTTTTTTTTTGAAATCCTATAAAAATTAATCGCATTTTGAGCTTTCTGGAAGGTAATTTTTTTTGTTGTAACTACTTTAACTATATTCTTATTATTTAAAGCTTTCTTACTTTTTAATTTTATAGCTAGAGTTGAGATATCAAATTTATTTTTTTTTACAATTTTATTTAAATTTCTAATATCATTTATATCAATTAAAGGCTCATCCCCCTGAAGATTTATAATATATTTTATTTTGCTATTCTTTACTTTTTGAAAAGCCTCCCAAATTCTATCTGTACCGGATTTGTGTTTCTTTGAGGTTAATATTGCTTTACCTCCAATTTTTTTTATTTCGTTTAGGATTGCTTTATCTTCAGTTGCAATTATCACTTTACCAATTTTACAATTTTTTGCTTTATTAAAAACGTGGTTAATTAGTGATTTTCCATTTATTTTTAACAAAGGTTTGCCTGGTAATCTTCTAGCAGACATTCTTGAGGGTATTATTATCAAAGTGTTACTCATAATTTACATACTTTATGCGTCTAACAGACGCAAAATCACTAATTTAAAAATTAAGTAATTTCTTAATTTACATGTTATATGTTCAAACATTATACTTACAAAATGGATTCATTTGAAATTAATAAAATAATAGCTGCAGTACTAGTTACAATATTAATAGTTTTTGGTATTGGTAAAATATCAGATTTTATGTTTAGTGTAGATCAGCCATCTGTGGCAGCCTATAAAGTTGAGGCAATAGATCAAGACGGACAGGTAAAACTGGCTAGCACCGAAAGTGATGTAGATATATCTGCGCTTTTAGCACTTGGTAATGTTGAACATGGTCAAAAAGTTTTTAAAAAGTGTAAAGCATGCCACAGCATAAAACAAGGAGGTGGAAATAATATTGGTCCAAAACTTTGGAATGTAATGTTCAGGCCTGTTGGAGCTATATCAGATTACAAATATTCTAAAGCTCTGGGAGGTTATAAAAAAGAGTGGAACTGGACTGAGATGAATGGTTTTTTAATCAAACCATCTAAATGGATAAAGGGAAATAAAATGGGTTTTGCAGGGCTAAAGGATGAAAAAGATAGGGCTTCTGTAATGTTGTATTTAAACCAAAACAGTGATCAACCTAAAGAACTACCTTAACTTATCAAAACAATACATTAAAATACTTTTTTGAACATGAACTCTATTATGTGCTTGCTGCCATACATGAGATTTTTTTCCCAAGAACACCTCATCTGAAACTTCGTCACCTCTAGGCAGGCAATGTAAAAATATACTTTTTGGTGCTAATTTTAATAGCTTACTATCAATAAAAAATTTCTTAAAATCTTTCGTTTTCTTATTAATATTAACTTTATCATTTAATGAAATTACTTTATCCGAAAAAATCACATCTGCATTTCTAACGGCATTTTTAGGGTCGTCAAAAATATTAATGGTTTTTTTATTTTTTTTAACCCAATCTAAAATAAATTTTTTAGGTTTATAATTTTTAGGACACCCAATATTTAAACTAAATGAGAATTTAACTGAAGCGGCTACTAGACTATTAAGTACATTATTAGAATCTCCTATCCAACAAATATTCAATTTAGATATTGGTTTTTTCTTTATTTCCTCAACTGTAAAGACATCTGAAAGAACTTGTGTTGGATGTGATGATGGACTTAAGCCGTTAATTAAAGGTATATTTATATGTTTAACAAATTCATTAATTTTTTTATCACTATCTGTTCTCAACATAAACCCATCTCCATAAGTAGAAAGAATTTTAGCAGTATCAGCAAGACTTTCACCTCCTTTTCCAAGATGAAGTTCATTCGATCTTAAAGTAATTGTTCCACCACCTAATTGTCTTATTGCTAGATAAAAACTTAGCCTAGTTCTCAAGCTTGGCTTTTCAAACATTTGAATTAAAATTTTGCCTTTAAGTGGAGAACCTTGATCAGAATCAAGCGTATTAAGACTTTTTCTTTTTAGTTTTCTTTTTTTCGCATCTTTTAAAATTTTTTTAAGATCTTCAGTTTTAATATCTTTTAAATTAATAAAATGTTTCATCTTTATTTATATTCTTTGCATACTTTTTTTATAATTTTAATTGACATATCTACCTCTGATTTTTTTACATTTAAAGGAGGTAATATTCTAATCACATTTTCTGCACCTCGAATTGTTAATAATTTATTTTTTTCAAGTTTTTTGATAAAGTTTGACTGGTCCTTGTATAACTGGAGACCAATTAATAATCCTAACCCTCTAACCTCCTTTATAATTTTAGGATACTCTTTTTGAATTTTATTTAATTCTATAAAAAAATACTTTGAAATT
>MDTB01077422.1_pt1 | contig 12118 bp, 10 predicted proteins | sample 811161 | NCBI WGS metagenome assembly MDTB01 (sample SAMN05326650, study PRJNA326480) | marine metagenome | isolation source: seawater | place: Mediterranean Sea | collected 2009 | reverse complement strand
ATTTCATATTATTTGATTTATATTCGAAAAGTTTAGCAAAGTAATTATTTAAATAATTTTAATGCTAATAAATGAATAAGATTAAAAAAAAACTAAGTTTTCTATACAAAAGTTTAATTAAGTTATTATTCATAATTTTATATGGCAAAATAACTTTCTGTAAATATCCTGAAAAAGAAAAAGATATTTCAATTGAGGAGGTTAAAGATGAAAATTTAAAAAATCCTGATCGTATCAAATATCTAATTTATAAAGTTAAAAATGGGAGAATATTCAATGATTTTGTAGAAAATGTTGCAATTATATCTGGAAATAAAGTTATTGATAAAGTTTCTTACCAACAAGTAAAGGGTGAATTCAAAGATGCAAATCATAACTCAGCTCTTTATAGAGGAACTCCATATTTAAAAAGAAAAATTAATGGTAGAGTATTATCATTAACTCAGGGTGCTAGCGGTCATAAAAATTATTTCCATTGGCTTTATGATATTTTACCGAAAATGAATATTTGTTCTAAAAATTATGACTTAAAAAAGATGGATTATATTTATATATCTAGTCTTGAAAATTATCAAAAATCGACACTGGAAATTTTAGGTTATGACAATTTAAAAATAATTGACGCAAACAAAAACCGACATATACAGGCTGACGAGATTATCTGTTCTGAGCATCCTTGGTATCAAAAAGGATTTATATTGGAAGAAGCTAAAAAATTACCTGAATGGATCATAAAATGGATATACGACTCATTTATAAACCATGGAAAGCAATTTGATTGTAACGAAAAAATATTTATTGACAGAAGTGAATCAGTTTTTTCACATTGCCAGTTTATTAATAATGAGGAAATAATAAATTTTTTAGAAAATCGAGGCTATACAAGTTATAAAGTTGGACAACTATCATTTCAAGAACAAGTATATCTTTTTAGCAACGCAAAAATCATAATTGGTGCTCATGGAGCAGCATTTGCAAACTTAGCATTTTGTAAAAAAAATACAAAAATTATAGAAATAAAGCCAAAAAATCATCCAAACTTTGTTGATCAGCACATCTCTGAAATAAAAGAATTAAATTTTAATTTGATAGAAACTGATTATTTTGAAGATAAAGAAAAAAAGGGAGATATTTTTTTTGATCCAATAGACCTTAAAAAAATTTTATAAATCTTTAAAAATACTTAATGTTATTAATAAAATTAATCAATTATACTAATTAGATCTCTCTATTCTTCCAAACACTTGGTGTTAAATTATTTTTAATTTCTAATTCAAACTTGCTGTAATCAAATTTTTTATGTCCTCGTTTTTTAATATATTGATAAGTCTTTTTAACAGCGGTGTTTAAATCAGTTGATGTTTTGTAATTTAATAATTTTCTTGCTTTATCAGCTGAACAAGTTGCTAGTTTTACTTCGGCAGGTCTTTCATCTTTATAAATCGGAGGAAGATTCGAACCAGTGATGTTTGAACAAATTTCTGCAACTTTATTTATCGTAACAAATTCCTCATCCGGACCAATATTAATGATTTGCTTGTTAGTAGATTTTGTGTCTAAAACTTTTTCTAAACAATAAATGCAATCATCAATGTACGAGAAACATCTTTTTTGATTACCATCACCAAAGATTATTGGAGCTTTGCCTAATAACATTCTATTGATCATTATTGATACTACATTTCTATATGGATCGTCATATTTTTGTCTTGGACCTATAATATTATGAGGAACAACAATTACCCATTCTACGTTATTTATATCACATAGATTTTTTAAAACATTTTCTGCTGCAACTTTAGCAATACCGTAAGGGTCAACGGCTTGTGTATTCATATTTTCGTGGAAGGGAGTTTTTTGATTTCCATATCGAGCCATAGATGAACAAAAAATTATTCTTTTTACATTATTTGCTATTGCAGCTGTGAAAACTGAGACTGATGCTTGAAAAATATTTTTACAAATATCATTCGGTGAAAATACCGACAAACCCTCATATGCTGTAGCTGCACAATGGTAAACTACATCAACATCTTTCATTAATTTATTTAATTTTTTATAATCTACACAATCAATTTTATGAAATTCAACCTTTTTAGGTATATTATCTTTATATCCACCTCTTAAGTTGTCAATTCCAACGACTGAAATTTTTTTTTTTAAGAGTTTGTCAGCTAAGTGTGAACCCAAAAAGCCTGCAACGCCAGTAACTAATACTTTTTTATTTTTCATATATATCACAAAATTTAAAAATGTTACTTATCACAAATAAGCTAATCATCAATTTAAATTGTTTTCTTTAAAAATCTTTTAAATTTAAAAAAGGCTAATATTTTGGAAATATAATATATAGATTTATTAAATCTAAAAGTAAGCAATGTAAAAATAAACTTAATTGTATAGTTAAAAATCTTACTTTTTAAATAATTATATGTTTTTTGATAATCGTCATTTTTATAAAAATAATATAACTCGCTAAAAGTCATATGAAAATTTACTATAAATGTCCTTTTCAAAGAGCTTTTAATAGACTGACCTTGGCCATGTTGATGGAAAGCTGTTGCATTACGGATTTGTATAACAGATTTTTTATTTGAACGAATTCTTTTACATAAATCGTCATCTTCAAAAAATATAAAATAATTTTCATCAAACATACCTAATTTTTTTAGTTCATGAGTTTTACAAAACATCACAGCACCCAATACAGACTGACAACAAATGTCACCATCTATGTTTATAGGCTCTTTTTTTTTGTTAACTTCAGGAAAAACAGATGCATTTTGAGCTAGATTATTCTTTTCATCTAACAAAGTTGGGGTACTTAAAAAACAATCTGGGTATTTCTCAAATGTATTTCGTAAAGCGTGAATTGTATTTTCTGGAATTATACAATCTGGATTTAATATTAATAAATACTCTGTATCGCAATTTTTAATACCAATATTATTTCCTTTACCAAAACCTAAATTTTTTTCATTAAGTATATATTTATGTATTTTAAATTTTTTTAAGATTTTTTTTTTTCTATAAATATCATTTGCATTATCAATAATAATAATCTTGAAATTTTTAATTGAACTTAGACATTTACAAATGGTATCGAATTCTTCCTCAAATATTAAAATTATTACTGTAATCTCATTTTTCATAATTATTATATTAAATGATATAAAAGATTTAGGTAGCAATATAACTTAAAAAATAAAATTACAATAATTTTCTCAAAAAAAATTAAAATAAAAAATCAGAAAATTTTTTTTTATTGTCGATAATATACTCCGGTAATTCTTTGTCACTTATGACTTTAAATCTATAATTTCTACCGAATAAATCTTTTTTGGATATTATCTTTTTTTTAATTTCTTTTAAGTTTGTAAATTCTGGTTTATTAAATTCTGCATGGGCAAATGACATTATCTTTTCTCTAATAGCATCAGGTTTCATTATAAAAGAAAAATGCCAGCCACCATCTTCTACTATATTCCACTTAATTTTATTAAATCTGTAAAAGGGATAGTTCTTGACTCTCTGATTTCTAAGCCATTGAGGATTTTTCAAATTTTTATACTTACACATTTTTGAACCATACCATTCACTTTCAGTCTCATTTAACAAATTAAATTTATAATAAATCATTTTTTGTTTGAAGCCTGTGTATTTAAATTTGTTTGATATTAGTTTATCTAAATTTTGTAAGTTGGGAATTTCATCTAAATCTGAAATAATAACATAATCGTCCTCACTTACATTATCTAAGGCTTTTAATATATAATTTCGGTGGAAATTTTCTCTGCCCCAGTCTGATAAATTATTTGGGAATTCTTTTATTTGAAGGTATTCAATTTTGTTATTAAATTGTTTAAATTTTTCAATATTAAAATTATAATTTTTTTTTTCTACACCACTGTGACTAAATTTTGCCTCAACTATTATGAATTTATCAACATAATTATTTAATAAATTTAATCTTAAGTCTAAAATTAGATCTTCATTGTTATAAATAAAGCAATCTAAAATTTTCATAATTACTCTTTGTTAATTTTTAAAACACCTATAAATGCTTCTTGTGGTATTTCTACTCTTCCAAATTGTTTCGATCTTGCTTTTCCTTTTTTTTGTTTTTCTAATAATTTTCTTTTTCTATCAGTTGCCCCTCCCCCATGTATTTTTGTTAACACATCTTTTTTAAAACCTTTAATTGTTTCACGTGCTATGATTTTTCCTCCAATAGCTGCTTGCACCGGAATCATAAAATTATGTCTTGGGATTAAATCTTTTAATTTTTCGCACACTTCTCTTCCTGTTTTTTGAGCAAAATCTTTATGAATCATCATTGCAAGGGCATCAACTGGCTCACTATTCACTAAGATGCCAAGTTTAACAAGATTTCCTTCTCTGTGTTTTATTATTTCATAATCAAAACTTGCATATCCACTAGTCATTGATTTAATTCTATCATTAAAATCGAATACAACTTCATTTAATGGAAGTTCGTAATTTAAAACAGCTCTGCTTCCTGAGTAATTCAGATTTGTCTGAATCCCTCTTTTATCCTGACAAAGTTTAATTATAGAGCCTAAATATTGGTCTGGTGTAATTATTGTAGCTTTAATCCAAGGCTCCTCTATTGACTGAATGAGTGTTGGATCTGGTAAACTTGAAGGATTTTGTAAATCAAGTACATCTCCATTATTTAAATTTATTTTATAAACAACGCCGGGAGTTGTTGTTAATAAATTTACACCAAATTCTCTTTCTAGCCTTTCAGTTATAATTTCTAGATGTAATAATCCCAAAAATCCACATCTAAAACCAAGACCTAGTGCAGATGAAGATTCAGCTTCAAAAGAAAAGCTTGAGTCATTTAATTGAAGTTTTGCCAGACCATCTTTTAATTTTTGATATTCTGAGCTATCAACAGGGAATAGACCGCAAAATACTACTGGTTTACTTGGTTTAAATCCAGGCAGCGCGTCAATTTTTGGTTTTTCAGAGTCACATATTGTGTCTCCTACTTTTGTTTCTGATAAAACTTTTATACCTGTTGTTATAAAGCCAATTTCCCCTGCGTTTAACTCTTCTATGTCTTTAGCCTTAGGGGTAAATATTCCTACTTTTTCAACAACATAATCTTGATTAGTTGAAAGCATCTTGATTTTCATATTTCTGAATATTTTACCGTTTATAATTCTTACTAAAATTACAACTCCTAGATAAGTGTCATACCAACTATCAACTAATAAACATTTTAAGTCCTCTTCAGGATTTCCTTTTGGTCCAGGTAATCTATTTATTATTTGCTCTAAAATTTCATCTATTCCTTCTCCAGTTTTTCCTGAGCAAGGAACTGCATAATCTGTATCTATTCCAATTACTTCCTCAATTTGTTTTTTTGTTCTTTCTAAATCTGAGGCTGGTAAATCTACTTTATTTAAAACTGGGATAATTTCATGATTAGTGTCTAGAGCTTGATAGACATTTGCTAAAGTTTGTGCCTCAACACCTTGAGTACTGTCTACAATTAATATCGATCCTTCGCACGCGTATAGGGATCTACTAACTTCATAACTAAAATCTACATGGCCGGGTGTATCAATTATATTAAGAACATAATCTTTTCCATTTTTTGCTTTATAATTCAGTTTTACAGTTTGGGCTTTAATTGTAATACCCCTCTCTCTTTCAATGTCCATAGAGTCAAGAACTTGAGCTTTCATCTCTCTTTCACTTAAACCACCACATTTATGAATAATTCGATCGGCTATTGTCGATTTCCCATGATCGATATGAGCAATAATTGCAAAATTTCTTATATTTTCAATATTACTCATTTTATTTTTTAAGATCTAATTTTAGCACCAGTATTTTTTTCTACAGTATCGATGATCAATGTATTTATTTTTTCTAAGTCTTTATCATTTAAAGTTTTAGTCATTGACTGAATTGTAACATTTAATGCAACAGACTTTTTGTCTACTGGAATTTTATCGCCAGTATAAATATCAAAAATATTGACATCTTTGATGTGTTCTTTATCAATGCTTGAAATAATTTCTATTAATTCTTGAGATTTAAAATTTTTATCTATTATAAATGCAAAGTCTCTTTCTGATTTTTGAAAATCTGAAACTTTATAAACCTCTTTTTGATCTTTTAAAGATTTTTCATTTTTTTTCAATTTATCTAAAAATATTTCAAAACCAATTAGGACTTCGGTTTTTATATCAATTTTTCTTAAAATATTAGGGTGAATTTCACCAAAATATGCCGCTACTTTAGATTTCTCTCTGTCCAAAAAAATTCTACCTGACTTTCCAGGATGATAATAGTTTGGTGTTTCATCATCGATAAAAAGTTCTGATTTTGAATAGCCTGTTTCGACTAAAGTTTGAATAACATCTCTTTTAATATCAAAAATATCTACGTTCCTCTCTCTTTCTATCCAAGATAATCTTGAAACTTTACCTGAGCGCAAACCACCTAAGACTGTTTCCTGATCGCCAGGGTTCGATCCATTAAATACTGGTCCAATCTCAAATAATGAGAGATCTTTAATACCTCTATCTAAATTTCTATTTAGATACATTGTCAAATTCGATAATATTGAATTCCTTAAAACATTTAGGTCAGAACTTATGGGGTTAATAATTTCAATATTTTTTTTATTTGATTTAAAGAAATCATTTATTTTTGAATCTGTAAAAGACCATGTAATTGCCTCTTGATAACCTTTTGTGGCAATCGATCTCTGTAAAAAATGAAATAATTTTTGATCTCTATTTAATGTAGATTTTGATCTAAGCTTAATTGGATCAATTTTTTTTATCTTATCATAACCGTAAATTCTAACCAATTCTTCTATAACGTCAATTGGTTGTTTTAAATCCGGTCTCCATGATGGAACTTTTAATTTAAGAAAATTTTTACCTTTTTTTATTTCAAATCCTAAATTTTTTAAAATTCCAATGATTTTTTTATTAGAAATTTTAAATCCCGAAACTTTTTCAAATGATTCAATTTCAAATTTGATATTTTTTTCTTTGTATTTACTTATTTCCTCAACACTAATTTTACTAATTTCGCCACCACAAATTTTTTTAATTAAATTAGCTGCTTTAGAAAGTCCTTCTTCAATAGATAATGGATCTATGCCTCTCTCGAATCTAAATTTTGCATCTGAGTCTATGTTAAGTAGCTTTGAAGTTTTCCTAATTGATCCTGGATTGAAATAAGCTGACTCAATTAATACATTTTTTGTACTAAGTTCTGTTCCTGATCTTGTCCCTCCAATAATCCCTCCAAGCCCTAATACCCCTACATTATCTGAAATTACACACATCCCATCATCAAGTTTATATTCTTTATTATCCAGAGCTGTAAACTTTTCACCTTTTTTTGAATTTCTAACAATAATTCCTTTCTGAATTTTTTCTGCATCATACGCATGCAATGGTCTATTCAAATCTAACATTATATAGTTTGTAACATCTACGATAGCAGAAATTGGTTTTTGCCCTACAGAAATTAATTTATCCTTTAGCCATTTAGGGCTTTCAGTATTTTTAACATTAGTTATTAAACAGCTTCCAAAACTTGTACATCCTTGGTTTTTTTCTTTAAAAATTTTAATCTTAATTTTTTGTTTTTTAGTAGAATTAATTTTACTTATTTTATCAACTTTTAGTTTTCCAAAGCCTGCTGTTGCTAAATCCCTTGCAATACCTCGTACTCCTAAACAATCTGGTCTATTTGGTGTAATTGATAAATCAATGAGATTTGAACCATTTTTATTAAAATATTTTTTTCCGATTTTGTTTTTAAATTCATTTTTAAGTTCAAATATTCCATCACTATCATTCGTCAAATTAAGTTCTGAACCAGAGCAAAGCATTCCATGAGAGGTTATACCTCTTATTTCTGTCACAGAAAGTTTCATATTGTTTTTTGGAATAATAGCTCCTGGGGGGGCATAAATCGTTAAAAGACCTTCTCTTGCGTTAGATGCACCACAGACAACTTTTATATTTTTTTTTTTTCCAATATCAACTTCACAAACATTTAATCTGTCCGCATTAGGATGTTTTTTAGTTTTAAGAATTTTAGCGACAATAAAACTTTCTAATTGAAGGGACGCATTTTCAATACCCTCAACCTCGAGACCAATATCTATAAGTTTGTTGATCAATTGTGTTTCAGAATTTCGAGTTTCGAGATGATCTTTTAGCCAATCATAAGTAATTTTCATCTACTTAAACCTCTGTAATTGGTTGGAACATCTAATGGATCAAATCCAAAATGATTTAACCATCTATAATCACACTCGAAAAAAGATCTTAAATCATTTATCCCATATTTAAGCATTGCTAATCTGTCTATACCAATACCAAAAGCATAACCTTGATACTTTTCAGGATTTACTTTTACATTCTTAAGAACATTAGGATGCACCATTCCACATCCTAAAATTTCTAACCACTTGTCTCCTTCACCAATTTTTATTTTTCCGTCTTTAATTTCATAACCAATATCAACCTCTGCTGATGGTTCAGTAAAGGGGAAATGACTTGGTCTAAATCTCATTTGAATTTTATCTACTTCAAAAAATTCCTTAATGAAATAATTTAAACACCCCTTTAAGTGACCCATGGTAATGTTTTTATCTATATGAAGACCCTCAACTTGATGAAACATTGGTGAATGAGTTTGATCACTATCAGATCTATAAGTTCTACCTGGAGCAATAATTTTAAAAGGAGGTTTGCCTTTAAGCATAGTCCTAATTTGGACCGGAGAAGTATGAGTCCTTAATAATTTTTCTTTTTTTTCATCCAGATAAAAAGTATCGTGCATATCCCTTGCTGGATGATTTTCTGGAGTATTTAAAGCTGTAAAATTGTTATATTCATTTTCTACATCTGGTCCTTCTTCAACACTAAAACCTATTTCTGAAAATATAGACGAAATCTCATCGATAGTTTGTGATACTGGATGGATTTTTCCTGTCGTAAAACTTCTTTCAGGTAAAGTAATATCAATTTTTTCACTTTCTAATTTTTCATTAATTTCAGCATTTTTTATTTTATCTATTTTTAGATTAATCAAATCTTGAAGTTCATCTTTAATAGCATTTAAATTAGATGCAAATTTTTTTCTTTCAGAATCTTCTATAGTTCCTATTTTTTTGAATTGAGATGGAATTATTCCATTCTTTCCAAATAAATCTGACTTGATTAGATTAATTTGTGAAAGATTTAACTTTTCACTTAGTTTTAACAAAAATTCTTCTTTTATTTTTTTAAGATCTGACATTTTTACAGATTATTTCTTCAGCAAAATAAAACAATAGTGAAGATTAATTTAAAGCAGATTGTGCTTTTTGAACAATAGTTTTAAACGCTTCTGGACTATCATAAGCAATTTCTGCTAGAATTTTTCTATCAATTTTTATTCCGGATTTATTTAGTCCATATATAAACTTAGAATATGTTAATCCCTCTGCCCTAACACCTGCATTAATTCTCTGAATCCACAAAGATTTAAAATCTCTTTTTTTATTTCTTCGATCTCTATAAGCATATTGCATAGCCTTTTCCATAGCTTGTTTTGCAACTCTTATTGTATTTTTTCTTCTACCCCATTGACCCTTAACGGCTTTTAAAACTTTTTTGTGTTTAGCTTTACTCGTTACACCTCTTTTTACTCTAGCCATTTTAACCTCTTAAACTGTAAGGCATATAAGTCTTAACAATTTTACTATCTTGTTTTGACATGACTGTAGTGCCTCTTAATTTTCTTATTTGAGAATTTGTTCTTTTGATCATACCATGCCTTTTTCCAGCTTGAGCTGTGATAACCTTCCCTCTTGCAGATATTTTAAATCTTTTTTTTGCTGAGCTTTTAGTTTTTAATTTTGGCATAATAAAACGGATTTATACAAAGAAAGGGTTTAATTTACAACTAATATTAATGGTTATAAAGGCTGGATAACCATTATCATTTGTTTGCCGTCGAATTTTGGATTTAACTCTACTTTTCCTATTTCCTTCATATCTTCTTTAATTTTATCCATTAGTTCATTTCCTAAATGCGAGTGCTGTAATTCTCGCCCTTTAAATCTAATTGTAAATTTAACTTTATCTCCTTTAGCAATAAATTTTTTAGCATTTTTTACTTTAAATTCGTAATCGTGGGTTTCCGTAACAGGTCTCATCTTAATTTCTTTTAATGAAATAATTTTTTGTTTTTTCTTTGCTAAATTTGCTTTTTTTTGTGCATCATATTTATATTTTCCCATATCCATTATTTTGCAAACTGGAGGATTAGCATTCGGTGCAATTTCTATTAGATCTAAACCTTGATTTTTAGCCTTAGCTATAGCCTCATTTGTATTGAGGATGCCCAAATTTTTACCATCGCTAGCTATTACTTGTACATCTGGAGAAGATATTCTATTATTTGATCTAGGTCCTTTGTCCTTAGTTCTTCTTTGAAAATAATTTTGTTTAAAATCTGCCACTTATTTTGAAGATGCTTTATTCAAAGCAGAGAAAGTTTTTAAAAAAGTTTTTAATTCCATATTTTCTTGTTTGTTAGAGTCCAACTTTCTAATGGTTACTGAGTTTGTGTCAACTTCTTTTTTACCACAAATTAACAAAAGAGGTATTTTTGCAAGAGAATGATCTCTAATTTTATAATTTAAATTATGATTTTTTAAGTCAACTATAGAACTAATACCAGCTTGTTTAATTTCATCAGACACTTTTTTTGCATAATTATTAAAATCTTCTGAAATAGGTATTACTACAGTTTGCAAAGGAGAAATCCAGAATGGAAATTTACCAGCATAATTTTCAATTAATATCCCAATAAATCTCTCAAGTGACCCAAATAATGCCCTATGTATCATTACAGGAATTTTTTTTGAACCATCTTTATCAATATAAGATGCCCCCAATCTTCCAGGTAAATTAAAATCGACTTGTAAAGTTCCACATTGCCAGTCTCTACCAATAGCGTCTCTCAAAACAAATTCAATTTTAGGTCCATAAAATGCACCTTCGCCTTTATTTATACTATATTCTAATTTTGTCGCCTTAACTGCCTCTAATAAAGCTTTTTCAGCTTTATCCCATACAGTGTCTTCTCCAACTCTCAACTCGGGTCTATCTGAATATTTCAAAATTACATCCTCAAAACCTAAATCTTTATAAATTTCTAAAATCAAATTTGTAACTATCAAACACTCATTCGTAATTTGATCCTCAGTGCAAAAAATATGTGCGTCGTCTTGAGTGAACGCCCTTACTCTCAATAAACCATGCAGAGCACCTGATGGTTCATATCGATGTACTTTTCCAAATTCAGACATTTTAATAGGTAAGTCTTTGTAACTTTTAAGACCTTGATTAAAAACCTCAATGCATCCAGGACAATTCATAGGTTTAATTGCAAAAACTTTTTCATCAGGTGTTGTTGAAGTATACATATTTGATCCAAATTTTTCCCAATGTCCCGACCTTTCCCATAAAGATCGATCTAAAACTTCTGGAGTATTAATTTCTTTATACCCTGCTATTTCCTGTTTCATTCTCATATAGTCAATTAATTTTTGAAATAATGACCAACCTTTCTCATGCCAAAAAACTGATCCTGGACTTTCTTCTCTAAAATGAAACAAGTTCATTTCTTTGCCTAATTTTCTATGATCCCTTTTTTCTGCTTCCTCGATTTTTTTTAAATAATTATCCAAATCTTTTTTTGTCGCCCAACCTGTTCCATAAATTCTCTGAAGCATTTCATTTTTTGAATCACCACGCCAATAAGCTCCCGAAACTTTTGTGAGTTTGAAGGCTTTACCGATTTTTCCCGATGACACTAAGTGCGGACCTCTACATAAATCGTGCCAAGTATCGCCATGATGATAAACCGAAAGTTCTTCATTTTCTGGGATACTCTCAATTATTTCAGCTTTGTATTTTTCTCCAATCTTTTTAAAATGGCTTATTGCTTTTTCTCTTTGCCAAACTTCTCTCCTTGTTTTAACGTCTTTGTCAATTATTTCTGACATTTTTTTTTCTATTTTTTTGAGATCTTCACTTGTAAAAGGTTCTTTTCT
>MDTB01214931.1_pt1 | contig 12119 bp, 10 predicted proteins | sample 811161 | NCBI WGS metagenome assembly MDTB01 (sample SAMN05326650, study PRJNA326480) | marine metagenome | isolation source: seawater | place: Mediterranean Sea | collected 2009 | reverse complement strand
TCTTACCACACCTTTTCACCCTTGCCATGTTATGGCGGTTTATTTTCTGTGGCACTGTCCCTAGGGTCGCCCCCGCCAGGCGTTACCTGGCACTGTATCCTTGTAGAGTCCGGACTTTCCTCTTTTAACCATTAAAGCGATAAGTCGTTCATCTGGCAAATTCAATTTACAATTTAATCTAAGAATTTCAACAATAATAATTTACGATTTTAATAAATTTTTGCTTATTAATAAGCATTCTTCATCAATTTTACCATTAATCAAATCTTGTCTAAATTTTCTTTGAAAAGCTTTTACAATATTATTCTTTATATTTAAGGCACTTTTTTCAAAAATTTTTGTATATCCAATTTTATTTAAATTTTTATAAAAGATTTTTTTATCTCTATACTCAATTTTTATATTTCTTAAATTCTTTATTTTTTTTTCATTTAAGTCATGCCATTTACACAAGTTTTTTTGAGCCAATTTTTTCCAAGGAAACTTTTCCCCAGGATCTTTTTTACGATTTGGAGATATATCTGAATGTCCTAGAACATTCTTTTTTTTAATTTTATATTTTTTTATCAAATATTTTAATAATCTCATTAATGAATTAATTTGTTTCGAGGAGAATTTTTTATATTTGTAGCTATGGCCTGGATTATTTATTTCAATCCCGATTGAATACTTATTTAATGAGTTATAATTGTTCCAATAAGAAATTCCTGCGTGCCATGCTTTATATAAATCTGGAACCATATTTAATACATCTCCATTATTCTTAATAAAATAATGTGAGCTCACCTTGGATTTAGGGTCACAAAGTCTTTTAATTGCATTAATTTCTTTTTTCATCCCTGTGTAGTGAATAATTATAAATTTAATTGATTGCTTTTTTCTTTTTTGTAAATCAAAATTAATCGAGTAATTCTTGGTCAAATTTAGGCCTATTTTTAAGCTCATTTTAATTAAATAGTTAATTTACTTTGTTAATTTATATAATATAAGAACTACAATGATAAAGAAATTTGCAGTAATTATAATTACAACCCTTGCGCTAACTTTAAATGTTAACGCAGGAACTGATGGCGAGCTTTTGCTAAAAAAGAATGAACCTTCAGAAGTTAAAGAATGTTTTGAGAAATTAAATAGAGCTACATTTGCATTTAACAAAACTTTAGATGGAGTAATTATTAAACCGTTAGCAAGTGTTTACAAAGCGCTTCCTTCTCCCGTTAAAACAGGTGTAAGCAATTCGCTAGATAATCTCTCAAATCTTGTCACTATTCCGAATAATATTCTTCAAGGCGATTTTGCTAAAGCAGGAGATAATACTTTGAGATTTGTAGTTAATACTACAGTCGGAATTTTAGGTTTGTTCGATGTAGCAGAATCTATGGGTCTTTCAGAATACGAAAAAGAAGATTATGGTCAGTCATTAGCTAGTTGGGGCGTAGGACCAGGTTGTTATGTAGTTTTACCTATCTTAGGACCAAGCACAGCAAGAGACGCTATAAGCTCAGCTGCAAGCTTTCTAGGTGGTGATGCCTGGTATAATGTAACAGTCAAAAATGATACTCAATATTTTAATGAAGCTGATTACTACATATCAAAAATAACTTATGGTGTTGATTTTAGAGCCAAAAATTATGAGTCAATTGAAAATCTTGAAAAAAATTCAATAGATTTTTATGCGTCAGTAAAGAGTTTGTACTTACAAGACAGGCAACAAAAAATATTAAACTCTGATACAATAGTCGATACCCAGGATGATAGCGACTGGGAAGAAATTGAAACTCAATAATTTAGATCCATTAAATGATTAAAAAGAAAAAATCTTTAATATTATTTATATTATTATATTTTTTTTACCACAGTAATGTCCTCGCAATTGATCCTGAAATTTTTGTACAATCTACAGTTAATAGAGCATCTAAAATCCTTGCTGAAGATATTTCTAAACAAAAAAAAATGCAAGAGTTACAAAATATTGCTAGAGATACGGTTGATATAAAAGGAATTGGTTTTTATACTTTAGGGCCTGTTAGAAAAACCTTAAATGATTCAGAAAAATCAAAATACGCCTCATTATTTGAGCAATATTTTTTAAAAAGCTTTTCTAGTAGATTGGCAGAATATACCAACCCTGAAATAGATGTGGTAAGTAAAGAAGTTTTAAATGATAAATATACTATTGTTAATAGCATTTTGAAAAGCACTAAAGATAGACCAGAAATAAAAATTGATTGGAGAATTTATACAAAAAATCCTGATAAACCTCTAATAAGAGATCTCATAATTGAAGGTTTAAGTTTGGCAAGAACTCAAAAAGAAGAATTTAATTCTGTTTTGCAAAGTAATGATAATAATATAGAAAAACTTTTTGAAACACTTGTGTTATTTATAAAGTCTGAATAATAAAAAAAATTTTAAAATTTTGGTGGGCCCGCCAGGACTCGAACCTGGGACCAATACATTATGAGTGTACTGCTCTAACCAACTGAGCTACAGGCCCTACTCAATTGTAAGGTTCTACAACGACTTTAAGAGTTAGGCAAGAACATTTGTTTTTATTACTTTTTTATTAGTTGTTTTTTTGTTAAGTATTCTCGCGAATGTATTTTAATAAAAACAATAATTTTTTTCACGGGATTATGTTTCATCACTTTCACAGTGATTCTGGAATACATACGAAAAATCAAGGATCTATAGACAAAGATGATTTATATAAAATGATAAATTTTATAGGAAGAGATAATATTTTAGATGCTAATGTATTTTTTGAAAAATTTAAAAAAAATAAACTCAAAGAGAAAGACGTTTGTTTAACTTTTGATGATGCTGTTAAGTCTCAAATAGATATCGCTCTACCTATTTTAGAAGATCTAAAAATTAAAAGTTTTTTTTTTGTATATACTTCTATATTTGATGGAAAACCAGATAATTTAGAATTTTTTAGATATTTTAGAATGAATTTTTTTAATAATATTGATGAATTTTATAATGATTTCTACCAAGTTTTAGATAAAGATCTAAAAAAATTTTTTGAAATAAGTAATGATAAAATTGCTTATATAAAAACCAAATCTCCTTATTATTCAATAGAAGATATTAAATTTAGACTAGTTCGAGATTATTTTTTAAAGAAAAGTCAGTATGAAAAAATAATGTTTATAATGTTTGATGAAAAAAAATTTAATTATAATGAATTTTTCAAAAAACTTTACTTTCAAAAAGATGATTTAATTAAACTCGATAATTTGGGACATTTAATTGGTTTACATTCACACAATCATCCAACATCATTAAAAAATTTAAGTTATGATGAACAAAAAAATGAATTTGAAAAATGTTTATCTTCAATTTCTCATATTTTAAATAAATCAAAAAATGAAATAAAATATATGTCACATCCTTGTGGAAGCTATAATGATTATACATTAGAAATTTTAAAAACACTTGGTATAGAGTTGGGTTTTAAAGAAACTATGACTATAGACTCAAACAAAAAAATTAATAATTCTTTTTTAGAAATAGCAAGACAAAACCATTCTCACATATTAAAATCCATAAATTCATGAGGATTATAACTTTTTCATTCAATAAAAATAAGCAAACTAATTTAAATAATATTAATATCGGTTATTCTTATTCAATTAACTATTAAAATATGTATAAAGAATAATGTGTGGAATTGTAGGTCAATTAAATTTTAATAAAAAAGAAATTAATATTAAAAAATTTAAACTTCTTACAAATGTAATTTCACATCGTGGCCCAGATGACATCGGTGTTTACACAGAGCCGAATTTTGCACTTGGAAATGTAAGATTATCAATTTTTGATTTATCAACTAATGGTCATATGCCAATGGTCTCAAAAGATGGAAGGTATATAATATCGTATAATGGTGAAATATATAATTGGAAAGAAATAAGAAAAAGACTTAAATTTTGTGACTGGAAGTCTAATTCAGATACAGAAACTATTTTGTATTCTTATATAGAAATGGGCCCAAAGTGCTTGGATTTACTTAAAGGTATGTTTGCTATTTCTATCTGGGATAAGAAAAAAAAAGAATTATTTCTTGCACGTGATAGAGAGGCTATTAAGCCTTTATTTTATTCAAGAAATAAGAATAATTTTTTTTTCTCCTCAGAAATAAAAAGTTTAATGCTAGCAGGAATTAATCGAGAAATAAATTATGAAAAGATCAATGATTTTTTGCAATGGGGACTAATTGATCATTCTAAAGATACCCTGTATAGGAATATTTTTCAAATTGAACCTGGTCAGTACTTTATAATTGATAAATTAGGTAAAATTAAAACTAAACAGTATTATTATAAACTTAAAGATAATTTATTTGATTATAGTTCAAAAAATCAAAAAGAAATATCTGATCTTTATTTGGATAAATTAAATAGGACTGTAAAACTTTATTCTCGTTCAGATGTCAAAATTGGAACGCTATTAAGTAGCGGAGTCGACTCATCCATTATTACTGCATTAACTGCTCAAAACTTTAGAGAAGATATTGAAACTTTTACATATGATTTTACAAATAATAATACAACAAATTATGGTGAGTCAAAGTTAGCAAAAAAATTTTCTGATAAATTGAATATCAAAAATAACACATGTTTTTTAAGTGCTGAAGAAGTACCAAAACTTTTTGATGAAATGATATATTTTCAAGAGCTACCTATTACTTCCCTAAGAGTGCTTGCTGATCACAAATTATTTAAATTTGCTAAACAAAAAGGTTTTTCAGTATTAATTAGTGGTGATGGTGGAGATCAAGTTGCTGGTGGTTTTGAATACTACTGGATAACAATTATTTTAGATACAATTAGAAATAAAGGGATTTATCAAGGAGAAAAGTTATTAAAAAAATACATTAAACATTTTGGTGTTAAAAAAAAAGATCTTCTAAAAAAAATTTTAAATACATTTTCTGCTACATTGAACCCTGGGACGAGCACAACTGATGGAACTCCATATTATGACAATGAATTTTTTAATAGTGATTTCATTAAAAAATTTAGATCTTCCAAATTTCAATTTAATAAACCTTTTGATACAGATTACCTAAATTTTCAATACATAGATTTTAAATATCATAATTTACCGAGGGTTTTAAGGATGAAAGACAGAGCCTCCATGGCTACTGGCTTAGAGATAAGAGTTCCATTATTAGATACCAGTATAGTTGAGTTTGGATTTAGTACACCTCAAGAGTCAAGAGTTAGCGGAATAGAACAAAGACATTATATGGTTAATGCTGCTAATAAATATTTAAAAAAAATAAAAATACCTAAACACAAAACAAGTATTGTTGATAACCAAAGAGAATGGTTAAAAAATGAACTCAGAGATTGGGCTGGAGATATAATTAATAGTGCTGCTTTAAAAGAAATAGGAATTTTTAACGTACCAAGTATTAAAAAAAAATTTGATATTTATTGTAAAAACAAAGTAAATGATACTAGCTACAATCTTTTTCAGATAATTAATATTGGATATTGGTACCACAATGTATTCAAAAAGAAAATCTTCTGAATATAAAAAATACTAAATAGCCTCTGTTTGAAAAAATCTATATCTATTTAAAGAAATATTTTTTTTTATCAATTTTTTAAATAAAATATTGAATTCCCAATGTTTATTGAATCTCTCTTTTTTAAAAAATTTTTTAATCTTATCTAAAATGCTTATCTTAATACGTATTTTCTGACAATTTTCTTTTTTAGCAAGATGTATAATTGAGTTTAGTAATAATTTTTTATAAGATAAATTATTTGAACAAAATTCAAAAATTTCTAATCTTAAAGAATTATCTCTCATTTTTGTTTTTCCAACTAGGGCATAATGATATCTATTTTTAGACTCCTTTAATAATAATATTTTAAATTTATATTCTTGATTGTAATAATGATTTTTAAGATTAAACCAAAAACTCGAATCTCTTTTTTTATAACCATTATATGATTTGTTGTTGTTCTCAAATGTTTTATTAAGTATTTTTCCTTTTTTTTTAAATGAATTAAAAGTACCTAATAATTCGTAGTTAGGTTTAATAATATTTGACCCACTTATTTTCTTTTCAAAAGATAAAATCCTAGAAACTATTTTAAATCCATTTTTTTTGTACCATCTGTGAGCCTTACTACCGCTATCCTCCCTCATAACAAAAATATATTTGAATTTTTTAACAAAAATTTTTTCTGAGAACTTTAAAATTTTAGTTCCAAGTTTTTGGTTTCTATATTTTGGAAGCAAATATAATGCAGATATCCATAAAACTTTTTCAAATTTGTTATTAACTTTTAAATGAATTTTTTCAAAAGGAAGAACTCCAATAATTTTATTTCCATCTTTAACATTTACACTTGTCATATTGTTTTTAATCCAAGTATTTTTTGTCCTTTTAGTCATCTTGCTTTTTTTTATGAATTTCAAAATTTGAGGTAAAATATTTTTATTATATTTAAGAACCTTTATATTACTCATACCTATAATTTCTGGTTAATCATTTTAATCATAACATTTATTTGTTTTAAGCCAAAGATAATAGATTATGGTGGGCCGTGTTGGTTACGCTCCAACTACCCCTGCAATGTCAATGCAGTACTCTACTATTGAGCTAACGGCCCGTGAAATTTAAAACCTAAAGATTTTTTATCTATTGCCATTTTCACTAAAAATATTCAAGTTTTGATTTGAGCTATAAAAAATTGATAAATTTATCATAAATATAGTAAGCATATAATCACCAAAAAAAGCTCCTCCTGGTAACAATGGGAGAAAGACTATTATAAGGTATATAAAACTACCTAATTGTACATAATTATTTTTTTTTAAAATTTTAAAAAATTTAGAAAAAATTAATTGATAAAAAACAAAAAATAAAAAAATTGAACCAATAAGACCATGTTCAGACAAAAACTCAAAGTAAATTTGATGAGGATGAGTTGTGCAATAATAATCTTTTTTTAAATTTATTTCGGTTTTATCAATCCTGCATGTCTCTACTCGATAGTTTTTATTTCCTACACCAAATAACTTATAATTATTAAATACCTCATAACCTGATTTATAAATGTCAAAATATAAATTATTTGATGTAAAAGAGGTTTTAATTTGACCAATAAAACGAACCTTTAAGTATTCAGAATTTAAAACTAATGTTGAAAAAATAATTATAGCCGAAGTAAAAAAAATAATTTTTTTTTTAAGATCAAATTCTTTTAAAATAAGATAAAAAATAGATATTGCCAAAAATGCTTTTATAGTATTTGATCTTTCACCAGTTAAAATTATAGCTGCTAAAAAGATTATTGAAAATAATATAATTAAATTTTTTCTTTGATTAAATTCATAAAATAAAAAACCCAAAATAATCAAATAAAAACTATAAATGTAACCTCCTACGATTGGTTCATCTTTAAAAAAACTTACTATTCTATCCCCATAGGTGTCTCCTCCAAAACCCAGAATATTCTTATCAAAATAGCTCTCATAAAAAACATCACATAAAATAATAGTTATTACCAAGGTCCATATCAATAATGTATTTTTCAAAAAAGTTTTCTGTTCAAAGAAATAATTAAAAGCAACAAACAATATTATAAATCTTATAAAACCTAAATTTCTTGCCAATCCAATTTCATAATCAATTGAGATGAATGAATTAAATATTAAATATAGATATAATATCAAAAAATATTTAATTGTTTTAGACTTTAAAAAATCAAAATCTTTTCTACATAAAATTAAAACTATAAATGAAATATCAATTAATAAAATATTTGCTAAAGATATAGAGGAGCCAGCTATGATTGAGATTGGCAATATGCAAAATAAAAGTAAAAAATAGTTATTTATTTTTTTATTTAACACAATTTAAAATTTTTTAGCTCTCTAAAAAACTTTTTAACTGCTTAGATCTACTTGGATGTTTGAGCTTTCTAAGAGCTTTAGCCTCTATTTGTCTTATTCTTTCTCTGGTAACTGAAAATTGTAAACCAACTTCTTCTAAAGTATGATCAGTGTTCATTCCTACTCCAAATCTCATTCTCAAAACTCTCTCTTCTCTAGGTGTTAAAGTAGAAAGTATTTTTGTAGTAGCCTCTCCTAAATTTGATTTTATTGCTTGCTCTAAAGGAGCAAGAGCTTTTGTGTCTTCAATAAAATCTCCTAAACTGCTATCTTCTTCATCTCCAACTGGTTTTTCAAGTGACACTGGTTCTTTGGAAATCTTTAATACTTTGCGAACTTTGTCCAATGGCATTCTTAACTTTTTTGCAAGTTCCTCTGGTGTAGCCTCTCTACCAAATTCACTCAAAATTAGTCTTTGAGTTCTTACAATTTTATTAATTGTTTCGATCATATGAACAGGTATTCTTATGGTTCTTGCTTGATCAGCTATTGATCTAGTTATTGCTTGTCTTATCCACCAAGTAGCATATGTAGAAAATTTATAACCCCTTCTATATTCAAACTTGTCAACTGCTTTCATTAAACCGATATTTCCTTCTTGAATTAGATCTAAGAACTGCAATCCTCTATTAGTGTATTTTTTTGCAATAGATATAACTAATCTTAGGTTTGCTTCAACCATCTCTTTTTTTGCTATTCTTGATTCTTTTTCTCCCTTTTGAACTCTACTAACTAGTTTTTTGAAATCCGTAACAGACATTCCAAGTTTAATGCTCATTTCAACTAATCTCTCTCGAATATTTTTAAATTCATTTTTATTTTTAGCAAAAAATTGTTTCCAAACAGAATTTGTATCTAAAAATTTTTTTAAATTTGGATTTATCTCATTACCAATATAAAATTTAATAAATTCATTTCTTGATATCTTATGATCCATAGCTAACCTCAAAAGATTTCCTTCTAAAGATAAAATCCTTTTATTTTCAACATAGTGTTTTTGAACCAATTCCTCTAATACTGAAGGAGATAACTGAAGAGATTTTATATTATTTAAAATATCATTAACAATTTTTTCATAGCTTTTTTCTTTTGATGAAGAAAAATTTTGGGAATTCAAAACACATTCTAATTTTTCTTTTTGGTATTTAATTAATTTATTATATTCTTTAGTAAGAGTATTAACTGTTTTTAAAACTTTTGGTTTAATTTCAGTCTCCATTGCAGCTAGTGTAGGATTAAACTCTTCGTCATCATTTTCATTGGAACTAGAATTTTCGTCTTTTTCAACTTCTCCAGAGTTTTTTTGTTTTGCACTTGGACCGGTGGACTCATCTTCCATATAATTTGTATCAATATCAATTATTTCCCTCACCAAAATCTCATCTTTTTGTAGTTTTTCATTCCATTCAAAAAATTGTTGAGCGGTAATAGGACTTTGAGTAAGAGCAATTAACATAACATCCTTCCCTGCCTCAATTCTTTTTGCTATTGCAATTTCACCCTCTCTAGAAAGTAATTCGACACCACCCATTTCTCTTAAATACATTCTTATTGGATCATCACTTTTCTCTATAGTTTTACCTTCTTCTTTTGATGAGCTCTCTTTCTTTCTTAAAACTTTATAATCAGATTTTTTTTCTACCAGAGTAATATTTCCATCAAGAATGTGTATAAAAGCTTGAGATAAATTTTCATCTGAAAGATTTCTTTTACCTAAGGATTTACTTAACTCTTCATAGGTAATGAAACCTCTATGAGTTCCACGTCCCATTAATCTTGCGAATGATTTTGTAATTATTCTTTCCACAGCTATTAATTTTGAAGAGTCTTATATAATGTCAAATTTATAAAAATCCATTAATAAATTAAGAAGATTAATTGATATTTTGCTTTTTTTTGAGCTCTTTTAGCTCATTAAATGTTGTCTCACTTAAATCCTTAGAAAATTTCGATTCTAATTCTTGAATTCTAAACTCCAAATCATAGTTATTTAGATCTCGTGTAATATCGTCAAGTAGCTCTATAATTTCATGTTCATTTCCAGATTTATTTTTTAAAATATGTTTTATGGGTGCAAATTTATTTATTTTTTCGATTAGTTGATTGTCTATTTCTAAATCATTGATTGAAATTTCGTATTCTAAATTAAGCTTCGAAATAATCTTTTCAAAAATTTGTAAGTTTACCTGGGTAAATAATTTAACATTTTCAACCAAATGAATATTATTTTTTATTAAATTTAGGTTGTTCATAATTAAATATAATAATGAAAATTCCTTTAATTCAACGCCTGTTAAAGATTGGCTCTCATTAAAATGTTTTTTAGTCACTTCTAAGGATCTGATTTTTTTAACGTAAAAATTTTTTTTATTTTGACTAGTATGAGGTGTAAGTTCTGAAATTTTTTCCAGAAAATATTCTAAAACATATTTTTTTATGTAATCATCTTTAATGGTATTAGCTATAGATCTTAATCTTTTATCAAAAGTAGCCATAGACGAAGGGTTATTTTCAGTTTGTTTTTTATAATGGCTAAAAATAAATTGATGTACAGATATTTTGTTTTGTTTTGAAAAATCCGTGAAATAATTTTTACCATTCTTATTTACAAAACTATCTGGATCTTCTTTGTCAGGTAAAAATAAAAATGAAATTTGTTTCTCTGGTTTTAAATCTTTTAGAGAATTTTCGGCTGCTCTAACTGCAGCTTTGTAGCCACTCTCATCTCCATCGAAACAAATAATGATGTCATCAAAAAACTGATTTAAAGTTAGTATTTGTCTATCAGTTAAAGAGGTTCCTAAATTTGCCACTGCATTTTCTATACCATTCTTACTTAAACCAACAACATCCATATAACCTTCGACTAAATAAATACTATCTAATTTATTTGATAACTTTCTAGCTAAATCTAAATTATACAAATTCGAGCCCTTTTTAAAAAAATTTGTCTCAGGAGAATTAATATATTTTGCAAGATAATCACTTTTTTCTATTATTCTTCCACCAAGTGCTATTGGCATACCTGAAATATTATTTATAGGAAAAATTAAACGACCTCTAAATCTTTCAACATATTTATTCTTTTTTTCATCTAAATAAAAAAGTCCAGTCTCTACTAGAGCTTCTAAACTGTAATCATCTTTTAGATTTTCAAAAAAATTTGAATTTTTCTCAATATAACCTATCTTGAATTTTTTTACCTCTTCCTTAGTTAAAGATCTATTCTTAAGATAATCTCTAACTTTAGAATAAGAAATATTTTTGAGAAGTTGGCTATGATAAAAATCAACATACTTTATAAAAATTGAAGAATAGTCCTTCCATTTTTTTTCTCTTTCTTCATCTTTTTTTGAAAACATATAAGGCTGCATTCCAGCAAGGTTTGCTAAATGTTTTACAGCTTCACCAAATCTTAAATTTTGTGTTTTCATAATAAAATCAAAAATATTTCCATGCTCAGATGTTGCAAAACAATGATAAAATTCCTTTTCATCATTTACTGTGAAAGAAGGTGTTTTTTCATTCTTAAATGGGGAAAGACCCACATATTCTTTTCCTCTTTTTTTTAAAGTTACAACTTTAGATACGACTGTAGAAACTTTCAACCTAGTCTTAATTTCATCAAGATATTCTTTAGGGTATTTCATTATTATTTATTCAATAGTTGCTTTAGCAATGCTCCTGCTTTTGCAAAATCAATTTTATCAGCATATTGTTTTTTCAGCTCACCCATAACTTTTCCCATATCCTTTATAGAGGAAGAGCCTAGTTTAGAAATTATTTCTTCACATATTTTTTTAGTTTCCCATTCACTTAACTGCTGAGGTAAAAAACTTGTTATAATTTCATGCTCATTTTGCTCTACCTCCAAGAGATCAGATCGATTATTTTTTTTATAAATCTCTATTGATTCGGCTCTTTGTTTTGCCATTTTTTTAAATAATTTTTTGATATCCTCATCATCAGTCTCTTTTTTATTAGGACCCGACCTGTTCGAAATATCCAAATCTTTTATTGATGATAAAATTAACCTATAAGTTGATATTTTTGTTTTATCTTTTGATTTTAAAGCACTTTTGTATTCAGTTTCGATTGTTTCTTTTAGTGGCATAATTTTTAATCTACTTTAAAGAAAAATTCTTCAAAAGAAAAATTGTTTTTTTACAATTTTATATTACATCTCTGTTGCGATT
>MDTB01169232.1_pt1 | contig 12120 bp, 9 predicted proteins | sample 811161 | NCBI WGS metagenome assembly MDTB01 (sample SAMN05326650, study PRJNA326480) | marine metagenome | isolation source: seawater | place: Mediterranean Sea | collected 2009 | reverse complement strand
TTTTGCCTAAATTCTTCTCTATTATAAATATTACTTATATGCAATTCAATTATTGGAATTTTTAATATTTTTAAAGCATCATGAATTGCTACAGAGGTATGTGTGTAACCGCCTGCATTTAATATTAATCCGTTTTGGCTATTTCTAGACTCCTGTATTTTATTTACCAATTCTCCTTCAATGTTTGACTGAAACAGAGATAGTTCAATATTATTTTTATTTGCGTAATCAATACAATTTTTTTCAATATCTGCAAAAGTGATACTTCCATATTGCTCTTTCTCTCTCTCACCTAAAAGGTTGAGGTTTGGTCCATTAAGAATTATAATTTTATTCATAAATTTCTTAATTGAATAACTTAATTATGGCAAAAATACAATTAAATGGAAGAAAAGTAGTCATAAAATCTAATTCTTCTCTTTTTGATCTTTTAAAAAGATACAAATTAAATAAAAAAAAAGTTGCAATTGAACATAATGGCTCAATTATTCCTAAAGTTAATTATAGGAAAAGAAATTTAAAAAATAATGATAAGGTAGAAATAGTTCATTTTATTGGTGGAGGATAATTGAAAAAAGATATTTTAAAGGTAGCAGGAAAATCTCTTATATCAAGATTAATAGTTGGCACTGGAAAATATAAAAATTTTTCTGAAACAGCTAAAGCAGTTTATGCATCAGGGGCCGATATGGTTACTGTTGCAGTAAGGAGAGTAAATATTTTAGATAAAAAAAAACCAATATTAACTGATTATTTAAATCCTAAAAAAATAATTTTTTTACCAAATACAGCAGGATGTTTTAGCTCTAAAGATGCTTTAAGAACTTTAAGATTAGCAAGAGAAATGGGTGGATGGAAATTAGTAAAACTAGAAGTTTTAGGTGATAAAAAAACACTTTTTCCTAACATGATAGAAACAATCAAATCTACAAAAGTTTTGGTCAAAGAAGGTTTTAAGGTCATGGTTTATTGTTCTGATGATCCTTTATTAGCAAAAGAGTTAGAAGATAGTGGTGCTTCAGCTATAATGCCATTAGCTTCACCAATTGGTTCTGGTTTAGGAATACAAAATAAAGTCAATATTTCTCTAATAATTAAGCAATCGAAAGTTCCAGTCATTATTGATGCAGGAATTGGAACCGCATCAGATGCAACTATTGCAATGGAGCTTGGGTGTGACGGTGTTCTCATTAATAGCGCGATAGCGAATGCAAAAAAACCAGTTTTAATGGCTAAAGCATTTAAGGATGCTGTAATATCTGGGAGAAATTCATATTTAGCAGGTAGAATGAGTAAAAATTATTTTGCGGTAGCTAGTTCACCTACTAAAGGTTTGATTTAATTTTTTTTCTTTCTTCTAACCCAAAGAGTTCTTATCTTTTTTTTTGATTTAGTTTTTTTGGCTTTATCTTTACTTTTTATTGTCTCTTTATCTTTCTCTTTTTTCTTTTTTATACTCTTATTCTTAACTTTAACCTCGATTATTGAATTAATATTTTCAAAAGTATTAATAGTTTTTTTGGTTTTTGTTAAAAGATCTATTTTATATTCAGGGATAATAAATTTATCGTCTGACAATATTTTAACCTCATGGGAGTATTTTTTTTGAAAATATTTTAGTTCTTCTAATAAATTTTTTTCTATAAAAATTTTTACTTTTTCTGGAACATAACAATTGATAATCTTTACTTTATCTGTAAACGCTAAGTGTTGAATTTTTTTTAAAATCTTTTGTGAAAATGAAGAAAGCGACAATTGCGTTTCCCATTTGATAGACCCTTCACGCAGTCTTTGTCTTGTCATTTCAAGTAGGCCAAAATTACTTATTCTACCAATTTGAATTCTAGCTCTATCTTTTCTTATGCTTTCTCTCATTTTTTTTTCAACTATTCTTCTGTTATAAAAATTCATCATATCAATAAAATCTATTACGATTAGTCCAGATAAATCCCTCAATTTAATTTGATGCGCAATTTCTTCAGCTGCTTCCAAATTTGTATTTAGCGCAGTTTTTTCAATATTAATTTGTTTTGTAGACTGTCCAGAATTTATATCTATTGAGACTAAAGCTTCAGTTGGATTTATGACTAAATAGCCACCAGATTTTAATTTAACAGTAGGTTCATAAATGTTATTCAATTCTTTTTCTATATTAGCATCGTGAAATAAAGGTATTTTACCTCTATATTTTTTTATATTCTTCACATTTTTTGGCATTAATTCCTTCATAAATTTTTTTGCTTTTTGATATGCATCATTACCTTCAACATAAACATTTTTTGTTTCATTATCGTAAGTGTCTCTTAAAGTTCTTTTAATTATATCGCCTTCTTCATAAACAAGAGATGGAGCGTTAGAGTCTAAAGCTTTTTCTTTAATTTCTTCCCAAGTTTTTAATGTATTCTGAAAATCTTTTTCTATTTCATTTTTTGTTTTATTCGCTCCGGCTGTTCTAACAATAACACCCATACTTTTTGGAATTTCTATTCCATTAAGAATATTTCTTATTTTTTGTCGATCAGACGAGTTAAAAATTTTTCTGGAAATACCTCCTCCCTTTGGAGTATTTGGCATCAAAACTATATATTTACCTGCTAAAGAAATAAAAGTTGTCAAAGCAGCTCCCTTTTGACCTCTTTCCTCTTTAATAACTTGAATTAAAATTACTTGCCCTGGTTTAATAACTTCTTGAATTTTATATCTTTTAATACCATAGGAGGACTTTACTTTTTCCCGGTACTCTTTTTTTTTATGATCTTTCTCTATTTGATTTTCACCTTCATCATTTTTTTCATCTTTAATTTGTGATTGACCGTCAGGTTGTAAATTTTCTTGATTGGAATCAATAGTTTTATCTTTTAAATCTTCTCTAATTTTTTCTTCAGCTATTCTTATTTTTTCTTTGTCTTCTGAAGGCAGCTGATAATAATCAGATTGAATATCGTTAAAGGCCAAAAAACCATGACGCTCTCTACCAAAATTGACAAAAGCAGCCTGTAAAGATGGCTCAACCCTACTTATTGTAGCAAGATAAATATTATTTTTAAAATTTAAGTTATTTTTATCTTCAAATTCGTATTCCTCAATAGAATAATCTGATTTGAGCACGATACGAGTTTCATTTGGATGCGAAGCATCGATGTATAAGTTTTTTTCCATTTAATTAGAATTCCTTTTAATTTTCTGAAATTTGATATTTTTAAATTTGTCATATTGATCATTTTATACAATTTTGTGCATAAATACACGATTTTAATTATTGTATGCCTAAAGATAGTCAGAATTGTTACTATAAATAAAATTAATGTTAAAATTTCTCAATTTTTCACTTAAATTTTCGATTATATTTTTTGTTGTAATTATATTTTTTGTATTTTCTACTTTATGGTATTTTTCAATAGGTTTGCCTGATTACAAAAAATTGTCTAATTATCAACCACCCATTTCTAGCAGAGTATATTCTGAGGATAGAAAATTAATTGCCGAATATGCGTTGGAAAAAAGATTGTTTATACCTTTTGAGTCAATACCTGAAAAAGTAGTAAATGCATTTCTTTCGGCTGAAGATAAAAATTTTTTTAGCCACCCTGGTATCGATGCTAAAGGAATTTTAAGAGCAACAATAAAAAACATAAAGAATATCTCTCAAAATAAAAGATTAGAGGGCGCTTCCACTATTACTCAACAAGTGGCTAAAAATTTTTTACTTACTAACGAAGTTTCGATGAAAAGAAAGATAAAAGAAGCTATTTTAGCTTTTCGAATTGAAAGAGCTTATACAAAAGAGAGAATATTAGAGTTATACTTAAATCAAATATATCTAGGGCAAGGTGCTTATGGAATAGCAGCGGCAAGCTTAGAATATTTTGATAAATCAATTAAAGAATTAAGATATGACGAGGCAGCTTTGTTAGCTGCGCTGCCAAAAGCTCCAAGTAAATATAATCCTTACAGATATCCAGAAGTAGCAGAATTTAGAAGAAATTTAGTTCTTGAAAATCTTCAAGAAAATAATTTTATCTCAAAAAAACAACTCCAAGATCTAAAAAAAACAAAGTTAAATTTAAAGAAAAGAAAAATTGAAATAGTGAATGAAGCTAACTCATATACAGAAGAAGTTAGACGAAAAGTAAAAAGTATTTATGGATTTGAAAAACTTTATTCACAAGGGCTAAGTGTTAGCACTCCTTTAAAAATAAATTATCAAATACAAGCCTTAAAGTCTCTCAGAAAAGGAATTGAAGAATACGATCGAAGACATGGCTGGAGAGGTCCGATTACAAATAAGATAAAAAATGATAATTGGAAAAAAAAAATAAGTCAATATAAGTTAGATCCAACTTTAAATTGGCATATCGCTGAAATTGTTATAGTAAATGATGATAATTTAAAATTTAAATTAATTGGTGAACAGAATACAATTACAGAAGGTATTTTGTTACATAAAAATATCAAATGGTCTGTGCCAAAAAATAAATCAATTAAAGATGTTCATAAAGCAGGTGATTTAATATTTATAAAAAAAAAAAATAATTTTTGGGAATTAAAACAATATCCCAAAGTGAATGGTGGAATTGTAATTCTAAATCCTTATACAGGCGATGTACTTGCTCTTGCGGGAGGATTTGACTTCAAAAAAAGTGAATTTAATAGAGTAACACAAGCAAAAAGACAACCTGGATCAGCCTTTAAACCGATCGTATATGCGGCTGCTTTAGAAAAAGGATTTGCACCAAATTCAATTATTTTAGATGCGCCTTTTGTTGAAAGCCAAGGTGTTGGACTAAAAAATTGGAAACCGGAGAATTATGGAAAAAAATTTTATGGCCCCTCTACACTTAGAAAAGGCATTGAATATTCAAGAAATTTAATGACTGTAAGAATAGCAAAAATTTTAGGTTTAGAGGAAATACTAGATCTTTCAAAAAAGTTAAATATTTATGATGAAATTCCAGAATTACTATCAGTTTCATTAGGAGCAGCCGAAACCACATTATTAAATTTAACTTCAGCATATGCTCCATTTGTAAATGGTGGAAAAAAAATTGAACCAAAACTTATCTCAAGAATTCAAGACAGGAGAGGCAAAACGATTTTTCAAAAAAAAAATAGAAAATGTATTGGTTGTGATAAATTTATAAATGAGGAAATTGAACTTCCTAAAATCGAAAATAATAATAAAAAAGTTATTAGTGAAGAGACTGCATATCAAATGACATCAATTCTACAAGGAGCTGTAAAAAGGGGGACTGCCAAAAAATTAAGATCACTAAAAGTTCCTTTAGCCGGAAAAACAGGGACTACAAATGATAATTATGATGCATGGTTTATAGGATTTTCCTCTAATTTAGTAATAGGCGTTTATGTAGGGTTTGATAACCCAAAAACTTTAGGAAAGTTTGAAACAGGCTCAAAAGCGGCTTTGCCAATATTTAAAGACTTTGTGGAAAATGCTTTATACAAAGAGGATTTTGAAGAATTTCAAATTCCAGAAAATATTTATCTCACTTCTTTGAACTATGATACCGGTATGAAATCAGCTGCTGGTGAAAAAAATGTAATAACCGAAGCTTTAAAATTAAAAGATATTAACAATATTGATAATAATAACTTAATCTCAACTGATGGAAGTGATAAGATAGTTAAATTTAGGCAATTTTATTAATGGAAAATTTTGACTCATACTTAGAAGCTGTTGAAAAATCCTTAAGTAATATAAGGGGGTATCTTTGATAGTGAAAATGTTGAGGACAAAATTAAAGAATTAGAACGTATATCTCAAAAAGAGAATTTTTGGAAAGATAAAAATCTAGTAAAAAAAACAGTTAAACAAAAAAAAATATTCGAAGATATTTTAAACTCTTACAATAAATCTTTTGATGAATTGAGTAATCTAAAAGATCTTTTTTCATTAGCTTCACAAGAAAAAGACGAAGAAACTATACTTGATTGTATTAAAAAAATTGAACAAATTTTAAATGAAACAAAAAAAAGTGAAATTAATTGTTTCTTATCAGGTGAAAATGATGATTACGATATTTATCTTGAAATTCATGCTGGAGCAGGCGGCACTGAGAGTCAAGATTGGGCAGACATGCTAAGAAGAATGTATATGAAATGGTTTGATAAAAAAAAATTTAAATACGAAATTATTAGCGAACATAAAGGTGATGAAGCAGGAATTAAATCATCTACAGTAAAAGTAAATGGAAACTATTTGTATGGTCTAATGAAGTCCGAGTCAGGAGTTCACAGGTTAGTTCGTATTTCTCCTTTTGATAGTGGAGCAAGAAGACATACAAGCTTTGCAAGTGTATGGGTTTACCCAGCGATTGAAGACGATATAAACGTGCAAATTGATGAGAAGGACTTAAGAATAGATACCTATAGATCAAGTGGTGCTGGGGGTCAGCACGTAAATACAACAGATAGCGCTGTAAGAATAACACATTTGCCAACAAAAATTGTGGTGCAATGCCAAAATGAAAGATCGCAACACAAAAATAAAGAAACATGTTTTAAAATGTTAAAAGCAAGATTGTATGAACATGAAATGCAAAAAAAAGAGGAGGAAAGTCAAAAGCAATTAACAACTAAAACAGATATAGGGTGGGGACATCAAATTAGATCTTATGTACTTCAACCATATCAGTTGGTTAAAGATTTAAGAAATAAAACAGAGAGTTCAAATCCCTCAAGTGTTTTAGATGGTAATATCGATCAATTTATTGAAGAAGGGATTAAAAAAAGAAAATAATGAAAAAATTCGTTTTTAACTTTTTTTTATTATTTATTTTATTATTTGTTTTAGTTACTATTATATTAACTACTATTGGTATAGAAACAAATAAATTTAACAAATTTATATCAGAGAAAGTTTCTCAAACAAAAAATATTAATATAGATTTTGAAACTATTAAATTTAAAATTGATCCTAAAGAATTAAGTTTATTTTTAGAAACTAAAAAGCCAAAAATTTCGTTTAGAGAAATTTCAGTTACAGTAAAAAATATAAAAGTTTATATTGATTTTCTATCTTTATTCAAATCTACAGCACAAATAAAAAAAATAAGTGTAGTGACAGAGGAAATAGACATTTCACAATTAAAAAAATTATCAATAATAATAAAACCCTCTAACTTCAAAAGTTTATTAAATAATAAAATCAAAGAAGGAAAACTAATTTCTGAGATAGATATTTTTTTAAATGAAGATGGGTTATTGAAAGATTTTATTACGAAAGGATCCGTTAAGAATTTAAAAGTTGAGTTATTAAAAGATTTATATTTTTCAAAAATGAACTTTAATTTTTTTGCAGATAAAAATGATATTTTGGTAAAAAATATTTTTGGTAATTTAATTGATATAAAAATCTCTGATGGAGACATAAAGCTTAAAATTGATGATGGAATTAAGGTAAACTCAAATTTTAATTCGCAAATCAATTTAAATAAAGACCTTTTTGAAAAATATCAAAAATATTTAAAAAAATTTGATTTTGTAAATAATGTAAAAAATTTTAAAGGTAGCCTAAATAACACTTTATCGATTAATTTAGACAATACTTATAAAGTTAAGGATTATAATTTAAATATATTAGGAACACAGATAAGTGGTATGTTTGAATTACCTAAACCAATAAAAAATAATTTAATAGAAGAAGAAATTAAAGAAATTTATTTTTCTGATTTACAAATAAGATCAATTTTAAAACCGAAAAAAATTAGTTTAAATGGAGATGGAAAATACTCATTAAATAAATCCAATTTTTTTAAGATAAACTTTAAAAATAATTTTGATAATAATCTTGAAAAATTTCAATATAATCTTGATTATGGCGGAACTTTAGAATTAGGACTTATTAATTATAAAAAAATAAAAAACAAAAAAGCAAATTTAAATTTAAATATAGAAAAAAAGAAAAACATTATTAAAGTAAAAAAATTTGATTATATAGAAGGCAATAATTCAATAAAAATTGAGGATTTAGGATTTAAAGATAATAAAATTTCATCTTTTGAAAAAATAAAAGTTGTCACTTTAAATAATGATTTTTCTATTCAAAATAAAAAAAAAATTTTAATTAAGGGTTCAAAATATGATGCTACTAATTTAGCTAAGTTTTTTAATAATCAAAGTGGTGATAATCAATTTAAAAATATAAATAAAGAAATTGAAATTGATTTTAGAGACATTCAAATTCCATTGTCTAAAAAATTACAAAATTTTAAATTAATTGGGGAAATAAAAAAAGGTCAATTTGTTAAAATTTCATCTAAAGGAGATTTTGGCGGAGACAATTTTTTAGATATCACGATGAAAAAAGATAAAAATAGTAACAAAAAATATTTAGAAATTTATTCAGATTTAACAAGACCTCTTTTAACAGAATATAGTTTTTTCAAAGGTCTTTCAGGAGGAAAATTATTGTTCACCTCAATCATTGATGAGTCAAAATCAAATTCAAAACTAAAAATTGAAAATTTTAAATTAGTTAATGCCCCAGGGGTAATTAAATTATTATCTTTATCAGATTTAGGTGGTTTACTTGATCTAGCTGAAGGTGAGGGTTTATCATTCGATATTTTGGAAATTGATATGGAAAAAAATAAAAATTTTTTGAAAATTAATGAAATACTAGCTTTAGGGCCGAGCATGTCAGTTTTGATGGAGGGATATCAAGATGAAAGTGGTATTACAAGTTTAAGAGGAACTTTAGTTCCAGCAAAAACACTTAACTTAATGATATCTAAAATACCTGTTATCGGAAAAATTGTTATACCAAAAGAAGTTGGCGAGGGGTTATTTGGTATAAGTTTTAAAATGAAAGGCCCAAAAGGTAAAATTAAAACCTCAATTAATCCTATAAGAACAATAACTCCAAGATTTATTCAAAAAATAATAGAAAGAAATAAATCAACTAAATAATTTTAACTAAAAAATGCTTTTTCTTACCATAAGACAACTTTAAGATATTATTTTTAAAATCTTTTTGTTCAAGAACTTTTCTTTCATCATCAATAATTTTATCGTTTATTTTCAAACCTTTGTTTGATATTACCCTTCGAACTTCACTCTTTGAGGATAAAATTTTATTTTCTACTATTAAATCTAAAATTTTAATACCTTTTTCTAAATCTTTTAATTTAACTTTTAGCTCCGGTAATTCTTTTCCTAAACCACTTCCTTCAAAAGTATCTTTTGCGGTTTTTTCTGCTCTTTTTGATGCTTCATTACCATGCAGAATTTTGGTTGCTTCATTAGCTAGCAAAATTTTTAAATTATTGATATTATTTTCTTTTTTAACAATACTATCTATTTCTTTAGCGTCGATTTCTGTAAAAAAATTTAAAAATCTATTTACATCACGATCATCTGTATTTCTCCAAAATTGCCAATAATCATAAGCTGAAAGTTGATCCTCATTCAACCAAATCGCGCCATTTTCAGTTTTTCCCATTTTTGCTCCTGAGGCCGTAGTAATTAATGGAGATGTGAGACCATAAGCTTCTTTGTGTAATTTTCTTCTAATTAAATCTACACCATTAACTATATTTCCCCACTGATCCGAACCACCAATTTGTAAAATACAATTGTTGTTTTTATATAATTGGTAAAAGTCGTATGCTTGTAAAATCATATAGTTGAATTCCATATAACTGAGTGACTGCTCTCTATCTAATCTCAATTTTACACTATCAAAAGTGAGCATTTTATTTATAGTAAAATGTATTCCAGTATCTCTTAAAAATTCAATATAATTAAGTTTAGTCAACCAATTTGCGTTATCTACAAAAATAGGAGCAATTTTTTTATTAGAAGTTTTTAAAATTTTATTAAATACTTTTTTAATACTCTTTATATTTGATTTAATTTCCTCATAACTCAAAATTTTTCTAGTGGAGTCTTTTCCGGAAGGATCTCCAATTAGTGTTGTTCCTCCACCAAGTAATATAATAGGCTGGTGACCATATTTTTGCATTAGTTTAAGAATCATTATTTGTAATAAACTGCCGACATGTAAGCTTTTTGCCGTACAATCAAAACCAATGTAAGCAGATATTGATTTTTTATTACAAATTTCACCAAGTTTTCCCAAATCAGTACATTGATTTAGATAACCCCTATCTTGCATTTCCTGTAAAAAATCATTTTTCATAGTGATATTTACTTAAGCAACTATTATACAAAAATTGTTATAAATAAATAAAAATATGCAAAAAAACTGGATCTCCCTAGGTTTAATGAGCGGCACTTCAGGTGATGGAGTAGATGCATCTATAATAAGGACAAATGGAGTAAATCAGTATGAGCCAATTAAAGATGAATATTTTGAATATGATAAAGATATTTATGAAGATATTCACAATTTAAAAGAGAAAATTGATAAAATTGGTCATTTAAAAACTTATCAAAAGGAAATAAAGAGTTTAGAGAGAAAAATTACTATTTTTCATGCTTCTATAATTAAAAAATTAAACGTAGACAATGACACAGTTGTGGGTTTTCATGGTCAAACTATTTATCATAACTCTCAAGAAAAAATCTCAAAACAACTAGGTAACGGAAAATTATTAAGTCAATTAACAAAAAAAAATATAGTTTACAATTTTAGAAGTAAAGATATTTTAAATGGAGGTGAAGGAGCGCCCTTAAGTCCAATTTTTCATCAATTAATAAGTTTACAAAAAAAAATTAACCCTCCAGTTTGTTTTCTTAACATTGGGGGGATTTCAAATATAACAATTGTAAAAAATACAAATAAGTTTTCAGAATTATTAAGTAAAGATATTGGACCTGGTAATTGTCTTATAGATACCTGGGTTAGAAAAAATTCTAATAAAAAATTTGATAAAAACGGAAGCCTAGCTTTAAGTGGCAAAAAAAATGAAATAATATTTGAGCAAGCTCAAGAACTATATGTGAATAGAAAGAATAAAAAAAAACGATCCTTAGACACCAATGATTTTGATGTTTCTTTTGCGAGAGGTTTAAGTTTAGAAGATGGTGTCACAACTCTAACAGATTTTACGGCAAGTATTTTAGGTCAAGAATTAAATTCATCATTAACGGATTTTGTAAATAAAGATATATATATTTTACTTTGTGGCGGAGGAAGAAAAAATAAATCTTTAATAAAAAAAATTAGTGAAAATTTACCAAAAAATATTAAATTAAAATTAATAGATGATTATAAAATAGATGGAGATTTTGTAGAGTCCCAAGCTTTTGCTTTTTTAGCTATTCGAACACTACTAAGTTTACCTATTTCATTTCCTAATACCACAGGCTGTAAATCACCTTGTACAGGAGGAGATCTAATTCAGATTAAATAAGAGCAGTTTTTTCTTTTAAATATTTTCCAATCTCAGAGGCAAGTTCTTTTTCTTTATTTTTAAAAAAATGATTAGAGTTTTTTATTTTTGAAAAAATAACTTCTACGCCTTTTTGACTTTTTATTCTGTTATCTAATTCATTTATACTTTCTTTTGTTACTAATTCATCATTTTCACTGTAAATGACCTGACCAGATGTTGGACATGGTGCAAGAAAAGAAAAATCATACACATTGGGTTGTGGAGAGATAGCAATAAAGTTGTTGACCTCAGGTCTTCTCATAATTAATTGCATACAAATTAAAGATCCAAATGAAAAACCAGAGACCCAGCATTGACTATAATCTAAGTTTTGTCTTTCTATCCAATCTAAAGCAGCTGCGGCATCTGATAATTCACCTTGACCATTATCAAAAACTCCATCACTTTTTCCAACACCTCTAAAATTTACTTTGATTACAGAAAAACCATTTTCTAAAAAAATATTATACATAAGTTGAACAATTCTATTATTCATAGTTCCACCATATTGCGGGTGTGGATGCAAAACTATAGCTACGGGAGATCCAAACTTTGGGTTTTTATAATATTTTGCTTCTAGTCTTCCTGATGGACCAGGGATAAATATTTCTAAACTTTTTGGTTTCATGATTGATAATGATTATTATTTTTAAAAAAAAGTAATGTTTTATAACATGTTTTCCTGCGGCAAATATTTTTTTTTAAATCATACCAAATTAGTAGGAATTAAATAAAAAATGATATATTACAACGCTAATTTATG
>MDTB01023149.1_pt1 | contig 12120 bp, 13 predicted proteins | sample 811161 | NCBI WGS metagenome assembly MDTB01 (sample SAMN05326650, study PRJNA326480) | marine metagenome | isolation source: seawater | place: Mediterranean Sea | collected 2009 | reverse complement strand
CTTAGATTAATAGATATATTTTTATTCCCAGCTGGAACGATAGTAGCTAGTGGTCCAAGTTGCTCAGAACAAGGTTCAGGTAGGTGGTTGCCTAAACCATCTGATACTTTCAATAAATTTATATTAATGTCAAAACCTAGCGTTGGTTATAAAGATATTCCTCTTTTATGGATACAAATGGTTGATGTGAGCAAAATGATAGGCTTTATTCTACCAGACTGGATTGCAGACATTTTGCCAGGTGAATATCCTGTTCACACTAAAGAAGGAATAGTAAAACAAAACTTCAAGGGTTCAGTTCTAAAAATTGTAACTGGTGATTTTAATTTGTTTAAAGTGCCTGTTCCTTATGGACATATTTGGGACTCTTTTTTAAGAGTTTTTCTAGGTTTAGTGTTTGGAATTTTAATTGGAGTACCACTTGGTTTATTTATGGGATTGAATAGATTTGCAAAGGGTTTTTTTGATCCTTTGATTGAGCTTTATAGACCCGTTCCTCCTTTGGCTTGGGCTCCCCTTATAATTTCAGTCTTGGGAATAGATAATACAGGAAAAGTGTTCCTATTATTTATGGTCTCATTATCTATCATGATCATCTCTGCACGAGCAGGTGCTTCCGGAACACAGTTATCAAAAATTCATGCTGCGCACTCTTTGGGGGCCTCAAAAAAACAAATTTTAAGATATGTGATATTTCCCAATTCATTACCTGAAATTTTAACAGGAATAAGGGTTGCTGTTGGAATGTGTTGGGGAACTTTAGTTGCAGCTGAATTTTTAGCTGGCACAACTGGCATCGGATTTGTTGAAAATGTTGCGAAAAAATATTTTCAGTATGAGGTTATTTGGATAACCATCTTTATTATGGGAATGTTAGGTCTTTTATTTGATATAACTTTAAGAAAAATAATTGATAAAACAATTCCATGGCGAGGAAAAGGTTAACTCTAAATAATTTAATCTAAATCCAAAAAATTTTTATAGTAATCCGAGTTTTCTTGGATAAATCTTGGTAAATCTATTAAGTCTAATTGTTTTAATTGAAATTCTTTACCGTATTTATTTTCTCTAGAGTCAACTAGATGATCATGATCAATAACTCTTCTAGATATAAGATCTCTAATTTTTTCAGGATCTTTATTTGACGCCCTATATTCATCGTGATGTTCCGTATCTAACTCTTTTTCATGAATTTTTTCTGGACTGATAACTCTTGTGAAATGCCATCCTCCATTTTTTATTATATCTAAATTCATATACTTATCTTTTTTAAATAATGTATCTAATCTAAAAAAAGGGTATTTTTTGGCTTTTATTTGTCTTAACCATTCAAAATTCAGTAAATCTTTTTTTTTGACAGCTCTTGTTCCGTACCAATTTATCCGATCACATAATAAATTAAATTTATAGTAAAATAATTTTTGTTCAAAGATTACAATTTTATTCTTATTTTGTTTAGGTCTAAATAATTCTAGATTTGGAATTTCATCATTGTCACTATAAAGAATATAATCATCTGGTTCTGAAATTTTATCAACACCATCTAATAGTTTGTTTCTTTGGAGGGCAATTCTTTTAATAGAGTTAATTCTCATATTATTAGATGACTCTATTTTTTTTTGGACATCCTCATAAATAAGGTCGCTTGGTTCATTTTCTAATGTTATGTAAATTATTTTATCCTTGAATTTAGCAAAATTATTTATATCAAAATTCAATTTTTTTTGTTTTCCTGCATGAGAAAATTTTGCCTCACAAACTACAAATTTATCAACATATTTGTTTAACATGTTGAATCTTAAATCTAAAATTAATTCTTCATCATAATAAGTTGTACAATCAAATATTTTCATAATTAATTTAATATTCTTATAATATCTAAAATGATATATAGAAATATTACTATCACTATTATTTTAAATGAAAATGAAAAAACAAAATCTTGAAAAAGTCTTAATTAAGATATTTAGAAAACAAAAATTAAGCAAAAATCATTCCAGAATTAGTTCTCAAGCCCTAATTAACGCAGAACTAGTGGGGGCTTATGGACATGGTCTTTCAAGACTTAAAATGTATTGTGATAGGATTCAAAAAAAATTGATTAATCCCAAACCAAAAATAAAAACTAAAAAGATCTCCAATTCAATCTCTCTTATAGATGCAGATAACAGTATTGGTTTTGTGGCTGCCGATATAGGAATAAAAAAAGCAATTCAAAACGCCAAAAAAACTGGATTTGGTTTAGTTGGAATTAAGAATAGCGGTCATTATGGTCTGTCAGGTTATTATGCTCAACAAGCTGTAGAGAAAAATTTGATAACTATGATTTATACTAATGCACCTCCTGCAATAGCACCACATGGATCTTTAAAAAGTTTATTTGGTACCAATCCTATTTGTTTTGGCTGTCCTTCAGGATCAAAAATTCCATTTATTTTAGATACTTCAATATCAATGATCAACAGAGGCAAAATTAGAGTTGCGGCAAGAAATAGAAAGAAAATTCCTAAAGGTGTAGCCCTAGATAAACATGGTAACCCAACAACAAATGCCGAAAAAGCATTAAAAGGTGTTCAGTTGCCAATTGCCGGATTTAGAGGATCTGGCATTGCTTGGATGATAGATATTTTAAGTGGAGTATTAACTGGTGGAAATCACGCTGGTAAAGTTAAAGACCCTTTCGAAGATTTTAGTGGTCCTCAAAACGTCGGTCACTTAATTATTACTTTCAAAGCAAATATTTTTGATATTAATTTTAATAAAAGAATTAAAGATAATATAAATATAGTTAAACGTTTGCCTAAAATTAAAGGAGTAAAAAAAATACTATATCCAGGTGAAAGTAAATTTTATAGATTTAAAAAAAATTTTAAACGAGATATTTCAATCAATAAAATAATTCAAGATGATTTAAAAATACTGTTAAACTAATTTATTAATCTTTTATCATTTTTCGTTATAATAATCGCCATGTTCAACTAGTATTGTATTCACCCCATCTTTCCTTTTATAAGCTTTTTTATAGGCAGGAAAAATGTCCTTTGGTTCTTTAAGTTTTATTATCTCAATTGTAGTACACATTTTTTGTATGGCTGCTGAAAAATCCCCAATATGTTGATATTGTGGATGAAGGGGTCTTTGCGAACCTATACTGGTTCTTATAATTATTTGCGGAGTTATTTCATTACCACACATTACTTTGAATTTATCTATGTGATTTATAAGTTGGTTCATACCATACAATAAAAAATTCCATCTTGGAAAAATACTTATAGGTATATTTTTTTCCATTGAGAGCCCTAACGTCATTCCCATTTGCATATCCTCAGCTACAGGAAGTTCTAACAATTTATTTTTTTTTATATCTTTTAAGGTATTTGACATAGCTGTACCAGGTACCTCCACCGCTTGACCAATGAAAATTGTATCTTTTTTATTTCCAAGATAATTCATTGATTTTTTAAGCTCATTAAAATATTTCATTTAAAATTGGACTCTCTTTCCTGCTCCGGCGTGTGGATATTTTAGTTTATACTTATAATATGTAATATATTCATTATTATATTTTTCATAGGAAAGTTTTTTTAAAGACCAAGTTTTTTTTGTATCTGTACACACAGATTTTGAATTATCTTCAATAATAAAATGAATTGGTAATTTTTTATTAATACTATATTTTATTGACTCATGAGCTATTCCAGTCTCTGATGTCATATCACCAAGAAAACAATAAACCTTGTGTTTTGATTTTTTTCTCTTAAGAGATAAAGCTAAACCTACACTTATTGGCAATACTCCTCCTACGATCGCTGAAGAATAAATCTTATATTTAGGAAAACATAATGAAATTGATTTTCCCTCAATAATCTCTTTTTTTAATTCTTTTGGTGGCACTCCTTTCAACAAACATTGATAATGAGATCTCCAAGAACAAAAAATCCAATCATCTTTTTTTATTCTTTTAAAAAACTTTATTAAAAAATCCTCGTTATTAGAATAAAGGTGAATCGGCGCACGGATTTTACCAGCATTAAAAATCTTTGCGATATCATTCTCAAAATCAATTAAATCTTTTTTATTCATAAGTAATTTAAATCTTTTTTATAAAATAATTAGCTAGTTTTACTTTTGACATAATAAATTCCATCTAATAGTTCTTTTTATACCATCAATAAAATTTGTTTTGAATTTATTTTTAAATTCTAAATTATATTTTTTTGAGGAAATTTTAAGAATTGTATATTTTGAATTTGTATAATTTAATTTTTTATCTTTAAATAAAATTTTTTTATTATTAGATAGTTTAGAAATAACTTTAGCTACATTAATAATGGATTTGTGATCATTGCCTGAAACGTTATAAATCATTGACTTACCAAATTGTACAATATTTAAAATCATCATAGATATATCTGCAATATAGCCCCAAGAACGTATTGATTTTCCACGATCAAACAAATAAATCTGCTTATTATACCTGGCTCTTTTAATTAATTGAGGAATAATTCTTGGATCACTATAATTTTGACCTGGCCCATAGGTATGAGCTGGTCTAACTATGTAAACAGGAATTCGGTATTTTTCTTTATAAATTCTACATAATTGTTCCCCAATTATTTTTGAATTAGCATAAATTATTTCACTGTCAAATTTTCCTACAGTTAATGAAGAATTTTCATTTATAAATTTATTTTTTTTTGGAGTCTCATAAACAGCGGCTGAACTTAAATATAATATTTTAGATCTATATTTTACTGAATGATTAAGAATATTTTTTAGAAGATTAATATTCAGATTAATTGTACTTAATTCATTTAGTTTCCATTTTTTTGGCTGACCATAAGTTGCAAAATGAAAAATAAAATCGAATTTTTTATTTAAAATTTTATTCATTTTTTTTTCATCATTTAGATTTGCCTGAATGAAATTAAAATTTTTTTTATTGATTTTTTTTAAAATATCATTTTTTTTATTAAGAGAAACTGAAAATATCTTACAATCAATAAAAGATAAAACAGCCTGAACATATGATGCTAAAAAACTGTTACCACCTAAAATTAAAATTTTTTTTTTTCTAAATTTATTAGTTTTAATACTTTTAAGAATTTTTTGGCAATCTTGCTTGACAATTAAATCCAACATAGACTATCTAATAATTTTCAATTTCAGATTCAATCATTTCACTGATTAATTGATCAAAATTGATTTTCGGTTTCCAATTTAGCAACTTTTTAGCCTTTGAATAATCACCTACCAAATCATGAACTTCATTTGGTCTAAAATATGATTTATCTTGCATAATTATTACTTGAGATTTTCTGATTTGTTCATAATCTGTTAACGATATTGCGTATTCAAGTCCCTTTTTATCTTTTTTCCAAGTATATTTAATTCCAAACTTTTTAAGCACTAAATTAACCAAATCTTTGACAGAATAATTTTTCCCAGTTGCAATAACAAAGTCGTCTGGTTTTTTTTGTTGAAGAATTTTCCATTGAGCTTCTACAAATTCTTTAGCATGACCCCAATCTCTTTTTGAATATAAATTTCCTAAATATAAAGTTTTTTGTTTACCCTTAAGAATTTTGATAATTCCAATTATGGTCTTTCTAGAAATAAAATTTTCTCCTCTTCGGGGAGATTCATGATTAAAAAGAATGCCATTAGTAGTGAACATTGAGTAAGCATCTCTATAATTTTTAGTGATCCAATATGAATATAACTTGGCTGTACCATAAGGCGAAACTGGGGCAAATCTACTTTTTTCATTATATGGTTTATCAGGGCTATTACCAAATATCTCAGAAGTTGATGCTTGATAAAATCTTATTTTTCGTTTTGTATCAAGTATTCTTAATGCTTCCAAAATTCTTAGTGTTCCAATTGAGTCTGTTTGGGCCGTATATTCTGCTAGCTCAAAAGAAACACCTACGTTACTTTGGGCAGCTAAATTATATACTTCATCAGGCTTAGTATCACTTATAATCTTAAAAACATTTGAAAAATCAGTCACATCTCCATATTTTAAAATCAAATTAGGTTTGGAGTGTCTATCTTCGTAAATGTGATCTATTCTAGTGGTATGAATTAAACTAGTTTGTCTTTTAACACCATAAACAAAATAGTTTTTACTCAATAAGAATTCAGTTAAATAAGAACCGTCTTGTCCTGTAATACCAAAAATTAATGCAATTTTTTTTTTCATAAAAGACTAAAATTGAATGATTTTTATATAATATTATGAAGTCTGTCTATCACGAAAAGATAAGATAGGTTTTTTGATAGGCCATTTAAAATTTATTTTAGTGTCGTTCCATTTTACACTTATTTGATCTTTGACATCATTGTAACTGCCCTTAAATGAGTAGTCATATGAATAAATACAATCTTTACTTAAACAGAGCCAGGAATTTAAAAACATTGGAGGGATTAAAATAGATTTTTTATTTTTGTCATTTAAGTAATAAGATGTACACTTTAAATAATTTTTCGAATTTTTACGATAATCAACCACAACATTTAAAACTTGGCCTTTAATACATGTTACCAATTTCCATGATTTTTTATCTCCATGAAATCCACGTAAAACATTTTTTTTTGAATTTGTAAATTTACATAAGTTAAAATTCATATTTTTTAAATATTTATTTTCCCACTTTGTCCATATTTCTCCTCTGAAGTCTTTAAACACTGAGGGTTTAAAAATCTTTATTTCTTTTAAACTTTTATCAATGAAAATTTTCATAATTTAAACATTCAAGGTGTCTAGGTGGTTACAAAGTTTTACTATTTTGTTTTTATTTAAAAATTGATTATTTCCAAAGTAAACTGAAAAAAAATGCATATGTTCTGTTTTTTTAAGAGCTTTTAAATATTTGGAATTTTTAAATTTACTAAGATATGGTTGTCGAAGTTGATTTCCTAAACTACCAAGTCTGTATTCAATTGAATTTTTATTCAATATATATAAAATTTTTTTAAAAAGGTTTTGATTTGGTTTTTTTAGTATTAAGTGGAAACCATAATTACTTGATCCATTTAGATTAAAATTTTTAAAAAAAATATCTTTTCTTAAAAGTTTAAGGTATAAATTATGATTTTGATTTCTAATCTTTATGCTATCATCAAGTCTTTTTAATTGCTCAATTCCTAATACAGCAGCTAATTCGGTATTTCTTAGATTAAATCCCTCTGTGCTGAAAATAAAGTCATTACTTAAATCTTTACTTTTTTTTACCATTTTTTTAATAAATTTTTTATCTTGCGAATCCCTTAACAATCCGTGACCACGTTTCATTTTAGCTAACCTATCGATATCTTTAGAATTTGTAGAAATCATTCCCCCTTCAATTGTTGTCATATGATGTCCATAATAAAATGAAAAATTTGACATTACACCAAAAGTACCAGCTTTCTTATTGCCTAATTTTGCACCGTGTGACTCACATACATCCTCAACTAAATAAATTTTTTTATCCTTTATTAACTTGATAAACTTTTTTGAAAGACCAATGTATCCCATAGCATGTGTTAAAAATATTGCTAAAGTATTCTTGTTAATTTTTTTTTTAACTAAATCTTCATTTAAAGCCAAATTTTCAAAATTTATGTCTACAAAAATTGGTTCAAAACCTGAATTTATTACAGAAACTACATCTGAGCTCCATGTAAACGCAGGTAATATGATCTCTCTTTTATTTTTATTTCTATTTAATTCTTTTAAAATGTTGATTGAAACTAAATTTGCAGAAGATCCAGAATTTACAAATGTACTATATTTAGTTCCAACCCATTTAGACCATTTTATTTCGAATTCTTTTACCTTGGGGCCACTAGTAAACTTATTCGATCTATTTATAAAGTTTACCAACACTTTTTTATCATTTGGTAGTATGTTGTTAGACATTAAAGGCCATTTAAAATTTTTCATAGTTTGCACATTAAATTAATAATCAGTATAATCAATTTATTTAACATTCGAATTTTAAAATTTACATAATTATTATGAAATTATTATCTATAGTTTTCTCTTTCAGAAATGAAGAGGGTAACATTGAGCCACTGGTAAAAAGAATATCAGATACAATGCAAAAAATACAAAATTGGAAGTATGAAATAATTTTCGTTAATGATGACTCCACTGATAATTCTGAAAAAATTCTTATAAATCTTCAAAAAAATAATCCTATAAAAATAATTAATATGAGTCGAAAGTTTGGTATTTATCCGTGTATTTTAGCTGGTTTTAAAAATTGTTCAGGAGATGCAATAGTTTATTTACATGCAGATCAACAAGATCCTCCGGAACTTATTACTGAATTAATAAAAAAATATGATGACGGAAATGAGATTGTTCATACTGTCAGAACTAAAAGAAAAGGTGAAGGAAAATTTAGGATGTTTGTTACCAAAATTGCTTATAGAACAATTCATATGCTTTCAGATATAAATCTCCCAATACAGGCGGGAGACTATAAATTAATTTCTAAAAAAGCTCTTGATATAATTTTGAGTCAAAAAGAATTTAGACCTTACGTAAGAGGATTGTCAGTGTGGGTGGGTTTCAAACAAGATTTTGTACACTATGAGAGAGAAGCTAGAGGCGAAGGAAAATCGAAAGTTCCCCTTTTATCTTCTATAGCTATAAACGATTACATTTTAGGGATAACTAGTTATTCGTTGAAACCACTTTATTTAGGTATTATTTTTGGATTTTTATCAATTTTAATTTGTATTTTACTAATTATATACTCGTTATATTTAAAATTTAATGGTTTAGCTATCCAGGGATCAACTAGTATAATTATAGCAATATCATTTTTTTCAGGAATTTTATTATTTACACTAGGAATAATAGGAATTTATTTGGCTAGAATTTTTGAACAAACAAAAGGAAGAGATCAATACGTAATTAAAGAAATTAAAGATTATAAATAAATACTTAATGAAAAAATCTTTTCCGTGGTTATTTCTAACAATTGGTATTTTCTTTGCAACAATATCATGGCAATATATTTCATTTCCATATGATGAAACAAATACTATCATAGGTGAATATTCGAAAAAAAAAAATTAATCCTTTAAATGACAGTGTCCGAGGATTATTTTTTATCTTTTTACCTCTATTATTATATTTAACTTTTTATTTGATTTTCAATAAAAGATTAATTAATAGCAAAATTTATAAAGAAGACTTAATTATTTCAAATACTAATATAAATTATCTTTGCTATATATTGATATTATTTTCAATTATAGAATTTTATACACTTGATTATAAAAATTTCATGGGAGAATTAGATGTTCATCATGAAGGTTCTTTTTTAACAGCACAATTAAATTTTTTAAATAAAGAAGGAATTTGGACTGGAACATTTTTTGATTATGGTTTTTTTGGGTAACTCAATAGGCATTCTTTTTAATTCTTTATTTACAGAATATAATATTGGTATTCAAAGGTATTCTTTCAAATTTTTAATTCTTCTAAATAAGATTTTAATTATTCTAATTTGTAAAAAAATTATAGACTGTCTAAATCCTTCAAACCAGAGGGAATTATTATTCTTAATTTTGAGCTTATCAGCATTAACACTGGCCAGTTTTTACGAGCAAGTAACTCCATTTCATAAGAGAATTTTTTTATACTTAATTTTTACGTTCTTGTCATTTACCATTGTATCAGCAAAATCTAATAATATTTTTATTTTATTAATTACGGGATCTTTTTCTTTAATAACATTTTTATTTTATTGGGATATTGGAACCTATGTAAATGTAATAATATTTTTCGTATTAACATATTTATTTACAACAAAAAGATATGGTGATTTTAAAAAAATTTTAATTGGTATTATTTCATCCTGGTTTTTGTTTTTACTGTTTACTTCACAAGATGAATTAAGAGAGTTTATAAATCAATATTTTCTAATAATAGGTATTTCAGACTACTTACTTGGAATAGAATTTCCTCAACCATTTTCTGATAAATCAACAAGGCATACAAAAGCACTTTTGTTAATTATATTTTCTGGTGCCTTTTTAATTAATTATATGTTTGATGATTTTAAAAAAGAGAGTTTACAGTCAAAATTTTTCCTTTTTTATCTTTTTATATCATCAATAATTTTTTTTAAATCAGGATTAATGAGATCAGACAGCCCTCATATCAAATATACATCTGGGCCTTATACGCTTTTAATTTTTTTCTTTATTACTTATTATATAATTAACCTGACTAACAAATTAAATTTTTTTAATAAAATTTATAAATATTTTGAAAAAAAAACTTATTTTTTACTTTTTTCCTTTTTGATTTGTTGCTTATTTTTTTTTAAAAATAATTATTTAAATCTTATAAATTTGTTTAATAGTGAAAAAAATTTTCATAAAATTACAAAGATAAAAGATGAAGAATTTTTAGATGATGAATATTATAACTTTATAAAAGTTTTTAAAGATTTGACTAAAAATGAAAGTTGTGTCCAACAATTTACAGATGACAATTCTATACCCTATTTGGTAAATAAGCCAACATGTACAAAATTTTATGTTCATGCTCATGTAATACAAAACTGGACTGAAAATGATTTTATTAAGGAATTGAATGATGCTAAGCCAAATTATATCGTTTATTCGTCTCAAATTAATTGGTTTAAATATAGAAACAATGCACGAAAAGCTGATAAATTTATAAAAGATAATTACTCTTTATATAAAGATCTTTCACCTTGGATAATTTATAAAAAAAGATAATTTATGAAAAAAATTAATTATGTTATCTAATAAAGAAATTATTGTACCTAATAACTTGTTAAATTGTGCACAAAAAAACAAAGGTGTTAAAGCAGGGATTGTTAATGCGGGAAAACCTTTGCCAATGCAATCTGTACAAGATGCTGTAAATAAAAATTTAATCGAACCTATTTTTATTGGTGATGAAAAGGAAATTATTAAATGTGCCGGTGATTTAAAATGGGATATTTCTCAATATGAAATAATAAATGAGCCAGTTGAAAATAATACAGCAACTATTGTAGCAAAACTTGCTAGTGAAGGGAAAATTAAAATTATAGTTAAGGGTCATATTCATACAGATGTTTTGATGAAAGAAGTTCTTAAAAGAGAATATAATCTATTAGGAAAAACTAGATTAAGCCATATATGGCATATGACATTAGAGAAAAATGACAAACCACTGATAATTACAGATGGTGCTTTAAATGTGTTACCAAACGTAAAAACTAAAATGCACATTTTGAAAAACGTAATTAATTTTACTCATAGGATTGGAATAAAAAGGCCAAAAATTGCAGTATTGTCTGCAACAGAGGAAGTTTTAGAAAGTGTTCCAAGTTCTAAAGATGCTGAGGAAATTACAACTCTTGCAAAAAAAGAAAATTTAAATGCAGATGTATTTGGACCTTTAGCTTTTGATAATAGTATTTCAAAAAAATCCGCGACTATTAAAGGCATTAAAAATGATGTTGCAGGAATTGCTGATGTTTTATTAGTGCCGAGTGTTGAAACAGGAAATGCATTGGTAAAAATGTTGATTTATTTTAGTGGTGCATGTGCTGCGGGAGTTGTTGTTGGTGGTAAAGTACCTGTGGTTATAACTAGTCGTTCCGATGAAGCACCCGCTAGATTAGCTTCGATTGCTGCAGCTGTAGTTGCGCTAGATTAATTGTTTGATTGCATTAGAATTAAATTTGCCTTAAAAAACTATCAATAATAAAAATGTTCTGATGGCTATTACTTATTTAAAAAAATCTCCAAAAACTTCGTCCACTGATGACAATAAGACAAACGGAATAGTTCAAGATTTACTTAAAAATATTGAAACAACAAAGGAGCAAGGATGCATCGATTTAACCAAAAAATTTGACAAATATGATGGAGATATAATTATATCAAAAGACAAAATTGAGGAAATCAAAAAAACTTTAGGCCAAAAAACTAAAGATGACATTCAATTTTCATTTGACAGAGTTAAAAAATTTGCAGAAGCACAATTAAAAAATTATGGACAAGATTTTGAAGTAGAACTTTCTGATGGTTTATATGCGGGTCAAAAATTAGTACCTGTAAATACAGCTGGTTGTTACATCCCTGGTGGAAGAT
>MDTB01094705.1_pt1 | contig 12121 bp, 14 predicted proteins | sample 811161 | NCBI WGS metagenome assembly MDTB01 (sample SAMN05326650, study PRJNA326480) | marine metagenome | isolation source: seawater | place: Mediterranean Sea | collected 2009 | reverse complement strand
GCACTATTTTCTCGCGACAATCCATTATTTGGCAATTGACTAGATATATTTAATCTTGCGGTATGCAGCGGACTAGCTTCTTGCCATAAATTTTCATGACTTGCTATGGGTTTATGCAATCTTGATCTATCATCTATTTGTTTTAACTCTGGATCATCCTCAATATCAACTGGATTGGGTGAGACAGTCTCAATATAAACTGGATTGTCTGGTGATTCAATATCAACCGGATCATCTGTGATAACACCATTTTCAGAATCAGATGGTCTTGAAAAATTCGTCATTAATGCCGACATCGGAAGGTTGTTTTCATTCACAGAACTCAATGATCCTCTCGAAGGATTTCTCCGTTGATTATCCGATAATTTGCTGCTAGAATTTTGTGACCTAAGGAGGTCCATATGACTACTACTACGAGATATAGAACGAAAACTATTACTATAAGGAAAAGAATGGAAATTACTAAAACTACCAAAACTATTTTTACGAGACAAAGAACGTGAACTATTACTAGGAGACACAGAATGAAAGCGTCCACTATTTTCATTTGAGTAACATGTCCAAAACGTACAATTTGAACTTTCTGACGACGTATCGGAATTAATGTCTGGAGTTTCTGATGTACGCGATGCTTTTGAGTAGATAAGTCCACCATTGATTATTGCCGATATATTTGATTCATTAGGATTTCCGGTATAACTAGTTTGCCAAATAGCTTCTAGTGTATGATCGTAACGAGATAATTTAGTAATTTCATTGTGTTGTTGCAAATTTTCTACTGTTAGAATTTTAAATTCTTCTTCTTGTTTTTGGGTAAAACCCTGTTGTTTTTCTTTAAAGCTAGCAACCAATATTCCAGTGTTCTCCTCAGCTGGTCAAGCCTCAGAGTGGATGAGAGTTTCGTATCTCACACGGGTACGTTCTGCCCGACGGGTAGAGTTTTAGTTCGAGTGATTTCTCAGCTAAAACAGGTACTCATTCCTAGGTTTCCCACCTTTGATACAACATAGTCCCTGGCAGATTCTCTCACGAGATTCTATTATAACCGGTATCTACTATATTGCCCGTGACTGGTACAGTGTCTTAATCGTTCTGTTTAAACAAGTGTCTAAATTACTAGAAAAGAGAATATACAGCAGCCCTTGCTCTAAAGCCAAATTAATGATATCAACTAGCCCGCTAACCCGCTAGTTGAAGTAGTCTTCTCCATAATTATGCTAAAACCGAGGATCAAATCGATTCTTGCCAAGACTTCCTAAATTAATCATCATTGTTGGTAAAACCAGGTGAAATATCTAATCTAACACATCTAAAAATATTTTCAATTTTTTATATACACATGTATTTACATATTAATAAAATAATTTTATTGAATCAAATTACACCTCATTTGTCTGTTAATATAATCACTAACTCCCAGGTGATCAAGATTTATTCCAATATTTGAACACGAAGTTTCTAAATTTTCCTTAACTTCTACAAGAATATTTCCATTAATTTCAGAATGTTTATAATTAAACGATATGTAAAAACCTTTAGGAAATCTAGTGGAATCTAATACATCTGTAACAGTTATGATAAATCTTTCTAAAATCTTCGAGCTTAAATTATTCTTCACATCAACCGCTGTTATTAAAGAATCAAATGGTCCAAACTTGATTACAATTTTATTTGATTCTAATACTTGATCCAAAATCATCCTCACATTCTTATTTTTAACAAAACATTCTGATGAAATCTTATTTAATTCATTCCGACAGTCATTACAATATTCAAAGAATTTATTAGCTAAATCTAATACTGAACCAGTTTTATAACACTGGGTAACAATGTCATAAATTCTACGTACTTCAGGTTCATCATTATTTTTAATTGCAACTAATAATAATGGAACATACTCAAAAGATATTTTCTCACTTTTTGACGGTGCCGGTACCATGTAAACAACGGTATCATCCACAATAAAAAGATATCTCTTTATATACCCATCGATTTTCGATACAGAAATACTTTTATACACATCCAGTTCTTCAAATAGATGGCTAGGTAGATCAGTTACTTGAACAATCTTTACATTTTGTGAAAATTGTTTTACAATATTTAAATTATAAGTAAAAGTATCTCTAGATTCCATCTTTTTTTCATAAACTTCCATTTTTGACTCTCCAAACTCACTACAAGTGTTGGTAATTGAAGATGTTTCTGAATTTAAGTCAAAATTATCAACTAAAACTTGAGAATCTGTCAAATAATTTGGAATCCAATAATTTGACAACAACTTGACTACCATTTTTATTTTGTTTTTAATATCTAAAATTTGACTACTAATATATCTAGATTCATTAGATCTTGATTCTTTTATTAAATCACAAAATTTTCCAGTCAAATCTAAGAGATTATCTACATCTGATGTAATTTTAGAGTCTATTTCATTTGTTTTCTCAATAATATCAGTTTTTGTTATTTTTCCAGAAATATAACTAAAATCATAATAATCCTTTTGGACAATCTTTGAAGATATAATATTTTTTATCTGCTCTGAATTTATTTCATTGTTTAAATATTTTACAGTAAGACCATTAATTTCATCTTCGTTAGAATTATTCAAATGACATCCTTTTCTACAGTTTCTACCATACAAGCATTCCTCTTGATTATCACAAAGTTTTGTTCTATTTGCTATTAAACATACTATTATTTCTCTGATATTATTTTCATCTTCTTCAGGATAAAGTATAGATACTGGTAAATTTAACAAGTTATAACCATCGGGTGGTTCTTCTTTCCCTTGTTCTATTTTTTTTAATTTACCCGAATATTCTTTCCAAAGATCTAATATTAATTGAAAATTATCTGGTGAATTATTTGGCAATTGGAAAGGTCTTGGCTTACTTCTCGAGTAATCCTCAAAGAAAATTTTATTTTTTTCAAGAAATTGATAACATACTTCTCTGATTTCTTCGAAAAAATTATGTGAGTCAGTAAATAATTCTGATCTACCTGGAAATGAAGATCTCCATATTATGGGCTCATTAGAGTTATTAATTATTTTTTGACATAACTGAGCCTCAATAGATAGTTCTATCTTATTTACTTCTTTTGCAAATATACATGTTCCTTTAATACAGTGTTTGCATTCTTTATTTTTACATAGCATAACCTTCCTTTTTTTATTGATAACTTGTAAATTGCGCAGATATTTATCAGAATGTATGTAATTATTATGTTTTTCAACATCTTTATCTAAACTGGCCACTTGATTATTTGGCATAAAAGGAATGTCTTAAGCTTTGACAAAATAATATTTTCAATTTTTTTGTAGTAATTCCATTGGTATCAACTTATTAGTAAATATCAATAAACTTACATAAATATCATCCCAACAAGCACTTGAACAAATAGGACATTTCCTATTATTACTAATTCTAAACCATTCAATTATACATTCTACATGATATTCATTTGAACATTTTTGGCATTTTAATAGGTAAGAATTTGATTCTAAACATATAGCACATTTATCATTTGCTTCAGAAATTCTAGGTTTGATAAAAAAATTTAATCTATATTTATACATCTTGAACTTATTGAAATTATCTATATTAAAAAATAATGATTTCAAATATAATTTAATTTTGCTAAATTTTAATTTAAATATAAACCACTCAAAGTCATTAAAATTAAGATTATTTAAAAACTTTGAATTTATTAATGAATTATTACCTATTAATTTCAACTCAAATTTCTTAGTTAATTTGAAAACTTTTAATACCTTAAATAAAATAAATGAAATGTGTTTACAGTATTTTATATTTTTATAATCTTCACAGTTACAACATATACTATTTTTTCTATAATTTAAATTATATATATATCCAGAAGTACCAAGAACATAGAATTCAAAATTTTCTTCTTTCTCTTTTTCGTAGTAAATTAATTTTATATTTTGATCCAAAGACTTTAACACTCTATTAGTGTATAAATCAATCATTAATATTAAGGTAAAAATATTTTTAATTATCTATCTCAATAATTAAGTTCTTGAATATCCCTATAATAACTTGAAAACTATCATGTATGATTACAGGAATTATTATATTTCTAAAGACCACAATAATAATTTTTCTGGTTTGTTCAGTTAATTCATAGTTATTATCAATTTTCTCATTCAAATAAAATTTAATGTATTCTTTAATACTAAATTGAATGACTTGTAATGCATCTCTATTAATGTTTGTTATCAAAGATATTACTTCAAATATTTCTTCAAAAAAATTATCACTAGTTGAATCAACAGTTCCTTGTAATAAAGCACTTTTAGTCTCAGGATCATTAATTATTCTTTCTTTTTTAATATTTAAAAGTTTTCCATATGATTTTAATTTCCGTTTCTTTTTTTCAATATCTTCAGAATAAGGTTTCATTTTTAACTCTAAAAAATAAATTCCAACACCTACTTTTTTACGACACCTATTTATATTTACAAGTGAACTTCCTAATACAAATAATGTTAAAATTAAAAAATATCTCATAAATAAAATGTATTTAAAAATGAATAAAATTCTTTCAATTTTTAATCTAATAAAAAAACATTATTAATACTAGTAAAATATTCTTCTTCTAGTCTTCTGTTATCAGAATGCTTAGCAGATCGATGTATTATGTAAAAGTTTACTAAAGGATTATCTAATATTACAACTTTTAAATCATTCCAATGCATGTGTTTTCTTTCCTTAGATAAAATTATATCCTTATTGTCGAAAAAAGTACATTCTACTAAAATATTTTCATATTCTAGAATTTCAGGATTTTCTCTAAAAATATTACTTGTTGTATCTCCGCAAAATACAAATTTTTTATTTAAAATCACCTGAGTTAATTCTACTCGTTTTGATTTTAATTCAATAATTTCATCTTTATCTAAGCCAATGTACTCTTCTTTTATTTTTTTTTTCTTTTCGATAAATCCATATGATAAAGTCGGTACTGAATGATCTGATTCAAAAGTCTCAATACATAATTCTGTATTGTTAAAATTTTTAGTTAATTTGTACTTTGTACACATTGGATAAAAATTGTATAATTTTTTTGGAAGGCTGTAGTTGTTAAAATTACATGCTAAAAATGCTTCAACCATATTTTCTATAAATTTTAAACAATCATTTGGACAATAAATATTTGTTATTATTTTATGATGAATGTTTTCAAGTATATTTAGTGGCAATGAAGCTACATGATCGGCGTGCTGATGAGTTATAAATATTTCTGATACATTATTAAAGTTGTGATACCCAGAATCAAGTAAAATTTTTAGCTCTGGTATATAAAAGGAGGTTCTTAAACCAGCAACCGATGATCCAGATATGGTCCATTTTGATTTACCCAAATCTCTCCTATTTTTCCAAATTTGTTGAGATGCTTCCATACTTTAGATTTAATATCCCAATTTTAAATAATTCAATTTTTACAATTTAGTCCAAATTATATTTTCAAATTCTATTTTTAAAAATTGAATTAATTAAAATATCAAATCTATCATTGATTGTAATGATTTTTATATTTATAATTTTAATAATAATTTATACATCGGCTAGTAAAGAATATAAAGCAGTTGATAAACTTGATTTGAATAAATATGTTGGGAGATGGTATGAAGTTTATGGTAATAGCTTTGATAAAACGTTTCAAGGAAATGGCAAATGTGTCCAAGCTTTTTATAAATTTAACGACTATAATGTAAGTGTATTAAATACACAACAAGATAAGAATAATAATTTGGATTCAATAACAGGTTTTGCTTACTATAAAGATGGTGATACAGGAGGATATCTAACTGTTCAATTAGAAGATTTACCAGAAGCTCCATATTGGGTTATTGAATTAGGTCCTATCTATGATAATATGTATGATTACTCAATAGTGTCAGATAATCTTCAGCTCTCACTATTTGTATTAGCTAGAAATGTTAGTAGGTTTTATAAAGAATATGATGAATCAGTATTAGTTTCTCTTAATGATTTCGGTTTTAATAAATTATATAATGAACCGATTGAAATAAATCAGAGTTGTTAGTATGTAAAAATTGAAATTTACTTTATATCTTTTATTGATATTTCAATATGCAGGAAGTTGCTGAAAATATTAGAAATAATGCTTATTTATATAAATACAAAATTGATCAAATTTATAATTCTCAGAATCATCAAGAAAGAAATTATCATAGATTAAAAGCTTTGAAAATTCTTGATGATACAAAAGATTATGTTTATGAAATAATTTATTATAAGAATCTAAATGATTCTTCTAAAATTGATCTTAGAGGTTGCTCTATGGAATTTGTTTCAATATACCTTAATGATATTATTGTAAAAAAAATGGATTATAATTTACAAGTGTTTTTAATTGTTGATAATAATGAAAGATGTATTAGCTTCTTAAAAAATTTTCTTTCTGAAGAAGATATTAAGTTTAGTAATATTAATAATAAATTTATTTTATTTTTGTTTGATTTTGTTTAACCAATTGTAAGTTAATTCTAAACCTTCTTTTAGCTTTACTTTAGGTCTATAATTTAAAATCTTTTCAGCTTTGCTAACATCTGCATAAGTGACTGGAACATCACCTAATTGAATTCCTAATTGTCTAAATTCTGCTTTTTTACCTGTTACATTCTCGCAAGTTTCTATAAATTCATTTAATGATATAGGTGTTGAGTTACCAAGATTAAAAACTTCGGAACTCATATCTTTAGTTTCTAATGCTGAAACTACACCATCAACTATATCATCAATATATGTATAATCTCTCATACTATCACCATAACCATATTTATCAAAAGTTTTTCCTTCAGAAATAGATTTTAAAAATTTGTATGGTGCCATATCTGGACGTCCTCTTGGTCCGTAAACAGTAAAAAATCTCAAACCAATTAATGGTAATTTATAAAGTTGATTGTAAGTATTTGCAAATATTTCCATTGATCTTTTACTTGCGGCATAAGGACTGTTACAAGTATCAATACTATCAGTTTCCGAAAAAGGCACCTTCTTGTTTAAACCATAAACACTACTACTACTCGCATAAACAAAATTTAAAACATTATTCTTCACCGCCTGTTCAACTAAATTTATAAAACCTCCAATATTTACATTGACATATAGATCAGGATTATCGATACTATATCTTACTCCAGCCATAGATGCTAAATGACAGACTTTATCAGGTTTTATTTCATTAATAATATTTGTATTCTCAATATCTTCATTTTTGAATACAAAATTATCATATAAACTTAGCATTTCTAAATTCCTTTTTTTTTGATTAACATCATAGTAATCGTTCATATTATCAATTCCATAAACATTAAAGCCTTGATTCAGAAGCTTCTCAGAAACATGTGAACCAATAAATCCCGCACATCCTGTTACCAAGATTTTCATTACTTATTTACATATTACCTTTTTAAATAAATCAAAAAAAAATTGAGTTAGAAATATTTGATGATCTAATCTAAAATTAATATGAATTTCATTGAAGAAGTACAAAACTATAATTTTGCATATCCAGTTTTGATATCATTTGTGTCAATTTTAATATATCATTATTATAAGTATTACATGAGAATATCAAACTTTAATAAAATATTAGAAGACGAGAATATTTTTATATTGTCAAATGATTTTTGTAAATGTATAAAAATTAAATTATTTGGTTTTACCTTCAAAAATAAATGTATGGTTTGTAAAATAAATAGAATTATAGATTTTGAAAATTGTGAGAATATTTATTATTTACTATCAAAAATTAAAAAAAAATGTAATTTTATTATTCATACTGAGGGTGGGTCAACTGTTTATTCCGACTTTTTACCTTACATAATTTGTCAACAAAATATCGAACTAACAACTTATATACCCGAATATTCACTAAGTGCTGGAAGTTTTATAGCTCTTGCTTCTAAATATATATATATGAATTGGTATAGTTGTATGGGTCCAGTTGATACACAAATTGATTATCCAAACAATGATTCTGATGATGAAGATTGTGATGAAACATTCGCAGCTAAACATATTATGGAAGTCACGCGCAAAACAAATGCAGTAACAAAATTAAGATCAATGGAAGCAGAAGGATATCACTACGATGATCTATTTATTATAAAAAGTATGTTTAAAAAAAAGAAGCAACGTCGAAATATTATAAAATACTTTTTAGAAACTAATAATTCACATTCAATCAAATATGGTCCAAAAGATTTAAAAAAGTTTGGATTAAATGTAAAAATAGGGATTCCAGATAAAATTATGAATGTATTCAATGAATTTAAAAATATTAAAAAAATCTAAATTAACATCTTTTGAAGATTCACTTTGTGAATCTAACATTACTTCTATCGGAATCGTAAAAAAAATTATAAAATTACACCTTCTAATTTTATAATATATTAAATAATTTTTTTGTTCGTATAAAATGTACCATTTTTTGATGACTGACACGGAGTATAATTGTTTTTTACCTTTGAGAAGAAAAATTCAACTATTGAATTAGACAATGTTAAAGCTAATGGATAAGACCACGTTTTCCATATTATTTCTTTCATTCCAATTTCACCTAATATACATTTTTGAATTGATGAAACATATTTCGTCTTTAATTTATTCAAATCAGTTTTAGTATTTTCAAGATCTATCAAATGTTTACTTCCTTTCTTCTTTTTGATAAGATTTGTTTCAATTATTGAGTTAATATCTCTTATCACGTGGTCCATTGATAAATTTTTAATATACTCAAATATTATGTAAATGTGAGGAATAAATATATCAACATCATTTTCGTTTGTAGTAAATTTAAAATCAAAAGTAGAATAACTTGCTTTACAACTAAAATTTGAACTTAAAAATCTGTACTTAAAATCTTTAGTATTTTCTTTTTCTAATACTAATTCTTTCATGAATCGGTCCCGATCATTATCTATATAATGGATGTAGTCAAGATTTAATAGTATAAATTGATTATGTTCTATAGTACAATGCATAGATGAATTTTCGTCCATAAAATTATTTTCATCAAATTCAAATATAATTCTTGAATAAGGAAAAAATAATTTACCACTTTCTTTATCTATTCTAAAACCAGGTTTGTTATAACTATCATCAATTTTTGTATTAAATTTTTCAAGTAAATATACTTCTAATGATTTAAAAGAATCTTTTCTATTTAACCACGGTTCGAAATTAATTTCATTTTCTTGAGTAATTAAAGTTGATAGATCTTTTATTAAAAATAATTTCATTATCAATAAATAAAACTATTTTTTAAATAATTGTGGTAATAATACCTCAAAACTAAATAAAGGAGCTTGGAAAAAAGACTGAACTATACTATCTAATAAAGCAGGCTTTCTTCCTTCTATAATATGACCAATAAATTGCAATATCCATCCTCCGAAAAATAATAAACGAGTAATAATATGTAAGTTATGTTTTGGTATATTTATTATCATAAAATTTGCTAGACTAATTAAAGATGTAAAATATACCATCATTAAGACACCTATAAAAAATCCAATTTTAAAATATGAATATGTATAATAAATGATTATAAAATTTATTAACTTAAATTTATAACTAATCTTTTTCTTTCTGTAGAAAAAGATCTTTTCACATACGATGTAAAAATCATCTAAGAATAGTATAATTGATAGAACAATCATTGGAATACAAAAAAAATGTATCCATTTATTAATTGGGTTTTGATGATAATATTTATAAAAAGATAATTCATTATCCATTAAATATTATCATCAAGAGACTTTAAATAATCTTACTAAACAAGTTTAAATTTGTTTTACTTGCTCTCTTTAAAATCTATAATAGCACTTTCACCCATTGCGCTAATTACTGTTACAATTAATTCTTTTCCTTCACTATAACTTTTTTTAATATCTAAATCTACTTTCTTATCTCTTAGCTTTTGATCTTCTGTTGTCTCATTAGTTTCCTCATCAAATAAAGTTACATAATCTTCATCATCAATATCAATTAATTGATATTCTTTTCTGGTTACAACTGGTACATTAATGTTGTGAGTACTTTGACATATTTCTTCCATTTTTTTTTCAGTAAATATATCTGTTGCTGTAAAATTAATTTTAGCATGTCCATGTTTACCAGTTTTTGAAGTACTCATATTAATTACTTTACAAGGTCTATCTCTTATTAAAATATAACCTCCAATACGAATTGTAGATGCCTGAGCGGGATAGAATCCTGGGTTATCAGCCATATTAGCAATATATATATTTTTAATTTTAAATCAATATAATTCTTCATAATTAATAATTGTAATTCAACTTATTTACTTTTCTATTAAGTAACAATTTAAAAGAGTTTTAACTATTGATTACATAAATGAAAGGAAAAATATTTATTGCAAGTATGAATATGAGAGGAAAATGGGCAGATCCAATTATTAAAGATTCAATTAAAGTTAATGTTACTAGCACACAAGCAAAAAACAATAAAGATAGGATTAGTTTTAGTCCAATGAATGAAATTAAAGATGGATATAAAGGATATTGGAATTTTGAAAGTTACTGGCAATCTGGAAAAGTCTATGAAGAAATACCAATAGAAAAGACTAAAAAATGGTGGATGGAATTGAAAGAACCAAAAAGAAGATATCCTAATTCCAAAGGGAAAAAAGTTTTACATTCTGAATTTGATGGTAATGATAAAAAAATGGATTATATAACATCTAGAAAAGAAGTATATGTTCCTGAATATTTTCAATTAATTAAAAAAAAAGATAGATTAAAATATTGGAAAAATATGTTAAAAACTGGTCATAACTTAATTATTTATGATTTTGATGGTCCGAGAAATTTAGACGGTACTGTTACTTGTTTAGAATTAACAAAAGAATTACTTATCGAAAAAATTAATGATACAAGATTTCCATTCGGACATGGTTATGTTGTTGCAGCAACTATTGCAAATATTAAACCCAAAGAATATACTTGATAACATTTCCATTAAAATTTAGTTGAAAATATTTTATTTAAAAAAAAGAAAGAATAGTTATTAATGGTAAGAGTATTTCCTGTTATGAAACAAGTATTAAAATTAGACTGTATGAAAAATAAGACAGCTATTATTACTGGTGGTGCAACTGGTCTAGGGAAAAAAATGGCTGAACATTATGCAGCTAACGATATTAATACTATCATTTGTAGTCGAAACACTGAAAGATTAAAAAACACTGCAGATGAAATAAATAGTAAATATGGAAACAAAGTTAGTCATTTCAGAGTTGATGTTGCTGATTTAAATTCAATTGAAAATTTTTTTTTATATTTGAGTCTTAAGAAAATCAAACCGGACATATTGATAAACAATGCAGCTGGTAATTTTATAAGTAAGACCGAAGATCTTTCTCCAAACGCTGTTAATAAAATCATAGATATTGTATTAAAAGGTTCCTTGAATATGACAATGAAATTTTCAGAAAAATTAATAAAAGAAGATCGACCAGGAACTATTTTAAGTATATCAACACTTTATGCTGATACTGGTTCTGGTTTCGTTGTTCCATCTGCTATTGCCAAATCTGGTATCAATGCAATGACAAAGTCATTAGCATCTGAATGGGGAAAGTATGGAATTAGAACTTTAGCTGTAGCTCCTGGTAGTATATATACAGAAGGTGCATTTAGCAGACTAGATCCAACAGGAGAATTTAAGAAAAGACTTTTAAGTGTTAATCCATCTGGAAGATTAGGTGAACGTGAAGAATTAGCTAACTTTATTACATTTTTAACAAGTGATTATTGTAGTTGGGTAAATGGACAAGTAATTAACTTTGATGGCGGTGAAGGAAACTTTAGAGCTGGTCAAATGAATGAATTAAATGCATTGCCAGATTCTTTTTGGAAATCAATTAAGAAGTAATTCTTATAATAATAAAATAAAACTTTTTAAAAAAAAGTTTTTTATTATAAAAATTTAGTAAATAATTTTACTGATCTAGATGATGATTCTTTTAATTTACTCATATCAAGATTCACTAATATGGAGATTTTAAAAATTTGTTGTTCCAGTAAGAAAATTTTAAATAAAAT
>MDTB01068872.1_pt1 | contig 12121 bp, 8 predicted proteins | sample 811161 | NCBI WGS metagenome assembly MDTB01 (sample SAMN05326650, study PRJNA326480) | marine metagenome | isolation source: seawater | place: Mediterranean Sea | collected 2009 | reverse complement strand
TCCACCCTTCATTTTCTTCATCATCTTTTGCATTTGGGAAAATTGTTTGATCAGTTGGTTGACATCGCGAATCTGAACCCCGGAACCCAATGCGATTCTTTTCCTTCGGGATCCTCCAATTATTCTTGGTACACGCCTTTCCTGCTTTGTCATCGAGAGAATGATTGCCTCGTGTTTAGCGAGGGCTTCCTCTTCTTTGTCTCCGACTTGTACATTGCCCATACCTGGAAGCATTTGAGCAATGGATCCCATAGAACCGAGCTTTTTCATTTGTCGCATTTGAGAGAGGAAGTCCTCAAAGTCAAATTCGGCTTTGAGCATTTTCTCCGCCATCCGAGTAGACTCCTCTTGGTCGAGATTTTCCTGTGCTTTTTCCACAAGAGAGACCACATCCCCCATACCAAGTATTCTTGAGGCCAGTCTATCGGGATGGAATGCTTCAAAATCATCAATTTTTTCGCCTACACCCATAAATTTGATGGGTGCTCCAGTAACTTTTTTCATGGAAAGAGCCGATCCGCCACGGGCATCTCCATCCACCTTGGTGAGGATAATTCCGGTGAGTCCTAATTTTTCATGAAATGTTTTAGCAACATTGACAGCCTCTTGGCCAAGAGCAGCGTCAGCGACCAGTAAAATTTCATGAGGATTAACTTCCCTGTTTAAGATTTCCAGTTCTCCAACCAGTTCGTCGTCAATTTGTAACCTGCCCGCTGTGTCAAAAATAACTACATCCGATCCCTTTTGTTTCGAGTCTTCCCACGCGGCCCGAGCTATTCGAGTAACATCTTGACTATTTCGGTCGCAGTAAAAAGAAAAATTTTCCTGATTAGCTAGAAACTCAAGTTGGTCGATTGCAGCCGGACGGTAAACATCACATGCCACAAGCATGGGAGATTTTCCGTCTTTAGCCAAGCGCTTAGCTAGCTTAGCGGAGGTGGTCGTTTTTCCTGCACCATGCAGCCCGACCATTACTATCCTTAGTGGCTTTTCATCACGTAACTCGACATTGCCTTCGCCCAGTAGTTTAACCAATTCATCATTGATAATTTTAACAACCTGTTGACCTGGAGAAACTGATTTTAAAACATCTTGGCCAAGACAGGCCTGTTTAACCTCGTCGACAAATTCCCGAACTACCCGAAAGTGTACATCGGCTGACAACAATGCTTTTCGGACTTCTCCAAGGGCTTCGCTTACATTTTCTTCTGATAGTTTTCCAACACCCCTAAGATTCCGGAGAGTTTTACTAAGTTTTTCTGTGAGGTTTTCAAACATGATAAATTGAACATCATGCCAAGGGAACGCAGAGGGGCAAAGTCAATATTTTACAAATTGCTTTCAACATTGCCATATTACCATCGATGAGCATGATATTTACGCTTTATCCCTATCAAAATATGAAAATTTTCGTTGCTGATCGAATTTCTCCTCTCGGAGTTGATTATTTACAAAAACAAGATGGCTTTGAGGTTGTCGAAGCCTACGGTTCCTCTCCTGAGGAGGTTGAGGAAATTGCCAAGGATGCAGACGCAATTATCGTTCGTAGTGATACGCAAATCACACCTGATGTGATTGCGGGAAGCACCAAATTAAAAGTTGTAGGAAGAGCGGGGGTTGGCGTAGACAATATAAACCTAGACGCAGCGACTGAAAAAGGAATTATTGTGATGAACACACCGGGTGGAAACACAGTTGCCACTGCTGAGTTAACTTTCACTCATATGCTTTGTGGTACCCGTGCAATTGTTCGTGGTGCTACGGGTATGCGGGATGGTAAATGGGAAAGGAAGCAACTGAAAGGGGCAGAACTGCGCGGTAAAACGCTCACTGTTCTTGGCCTTGGTAGAATCGGTGCGGAAGTGGCCAAGCGTGCACAAGCTTTTGATATGCGAGTGGTTGCTTATGATCCTTATCTGACGGAGGACCGGGCCAAAGAAATGGACTTGGAAAAAGTCGAATTGGATCAGGCTTTTATAGAGGCGGATTACCTTACCGTACATATGCCTTTGACTGATCAAACCCGAGGCATGGTGGATGCGGATGCATTTTCTAAAATGAAGGATGGGGTTCGCGTTTTTAATTGTGCACGTGGTGGAATCATTAATGAAGATGCTTTATTGGATGCACTTCGTTCCGGAAAGGTTGGGGCGGCCGGTCTGGATGTCTATGAGCAGGAACCCCTTCCCGAAGATCACCCATTTCGCAAGGAAGAAAATCTCATTCTGACTCCACACCTGGGAGCTTCCACGGCGGAAGCTCAGGAAAGTGTGGGGGTGGAAATTGCGGAGGCAGTCGCTGAAGTTTTAAACGGTGGAAGGATTAGAAACGCTATTAATATGCCTTCAATCGACCCAAAAGATTTGGAAAGTTTACGTCCGTACCTTGATCTTTGTCACCGCTTGGGAGCCTTTGCCCGGCAGGCAGCGAAAGGATCTGTTGAATCGATCAAAATCACTTATTTTGGAGGAATTGTTGATGTAGACTGCGTTCCCCTGACCCGTGCGGTGCAAAAAGGATGGCTATCAGGAGTAGTTGGAGATGAGGGGGTTAATGATGTCAATGCGCCTTTTAAAATTAAGGATCTCGGAATCAAGGTTGAGACCATTAAATCTTCTAAATCTGTAGATTATAATGAACTTATTGAAGTATGTACCCTTTCAAATGACGGAGATTTACGTTCGGTTCGGGGCACTCTCTTGGGTATGGGTAACGACCCAAGAATTGTGGAAGTAGACGGCCAAGCTATTGAAGTAAGGCCAGTAGATACTTTACTTGTAGTAAGAAATGTTGATAAACCCGGAATTGTTGGAAAACTTGGCACTATGCTTGGTGATTGTGCAGTCAATATTGCAAATATGTCCTTGAGCCGTGCAGAAGAAGGTAAATGGGCCCTTACAATTTTCGAATTAGATGAAGAACCCCCTGCGAATGCCTTGCAAGCAATAGAACAGGATGAAGATATTCAGGAAGCTAGAGTTTCGAGGCAGGGCTGAGTTCTAATTATCGGTCATTTACTCTCTTAACTTTAGTTTTCCATGTTTTCGCTAGAAACAGTTTCAGTCATAATTGTCGGATACTTATTGGGCTCCATTCCATTCGGGGTTCTAGTGGCCAAGAAAATGGGCGTTGATATTTACAGCGTAGGCAGTGGAAACCCCGGGGCCACAAATGTTCTACGTTCGGTTGGGAAGGCTGCGGGTTACAGTGTATTTATTTTAGATTTTCTTAAAGGAATTTTGGCAACAGTATGGTTCAAAATAGGTTTGGTTGCTTTTTCGGGGGATCCAAGTCTTGCCTTGTGGGCCTTACCTGCCGCAGTTCTTGGGCACACCTATCCTATTTTTTCAAATTTCAAGGGTGGTAAAGGGGTGGCAACTGCAATGGGGGGATTGCTTGGGGTCATGCCTGGATGTCTGCTTATAGGTCTGGTTAGTTGGTTCGTTATTTTCATAACCACCCGTTATGTTGCGGTTGCCTCGATAGGTTTTGGCTTGAGTTTACCTGTTTGCTCAATGGTTGCCTATGGGTCAGCAGAGACAAAGGATGGTCAATTGGCTAAGGTTTTATTAGCCCTTCTGATCATGGGATGGATCGTTTGGCGGCATCGTGCCAATTTACAAAGGTTAAGAGATGGAACTGAAAATCGATTTGAACGCAAGCCTAAGGACTAACCCAAAATATTTAGAGATGAATGCAGAAAACAAAACCAAAACAGTGAATATAGGTATCCTTGGCTTTGGCACGGTGGGTCAGGGGACCTGGAAGCATTTGGAAGAGAATAATCAATTTTGGGAAAAAATTCTTGGTGTCCAAGTGATTCCCAAAAAAGCTTCTGTACGTTCACTTACTAAAGAAAGAAAAATCAAGATTTCTGATAATGCGTTAACCACCGACTCACAATCGATTGTGGATGACCCGGATATCGATTTGATTTGTGAATTAATTGGTGGGATTGAAGAAGCAAAGAATTTAACTCTTCGTGCCTTCCGAAATGGAAAATCTGTGGTTACGGCAAACAAAGCCCTTATCTGCGAACACGGAGATGAATTATTTGAAGCGGCTGAAAAAGCAGGGGTGCATTATGGGTTTGAAGCCAGTGTAGCGGGGGGTATCCCTATCATTAAAGTTCTTCGTGAAAGTATGGTGGCCAATGAATTTCCACTTATCTATGGAATTTTAAATGGTACTTCAAACTATATTCTTACCCGTATGGAAAAGGAAGGGGTTTCATTTGAGGATGTATTATCGGATGCACGAGAGCTGGGGTATGTGGAGGCCGATGAATCCTTGGATCTGGACGGGGTAGATGCAGCCCATAAGGCCGTCATTATCGCCTATTTAGCCCATGGTATTTGGGTGGATCTCAAAGATATTACCGTGGAGGGGATCAGAAGGATTTCCATAGAAGATTTACAGGCTGCGAGAAAACTTGGATGTAAAATTAAATTGATTGGTGTGATTCGCAGAAATTTTGAAAATAATCATATATCAGTTGGAGTCTATCCGTCACTCGTTCCAATGGCCGAGATTATTGCCCGAACCGATGGAGTCTATAACGGAATCAGTCTGACCGGATCGGTCGTTGGTACGGTTGTCCTAACCGGACGGGGGGCTGGGCAGGACCCGACAGCTGGTTCAGTGATCAGCGATATTGTCGATGTGGTGAAAGCCAAAAATGGAATTTCCGGAGGAATCAAATTGAAGCATGTTTCTCCAGATGAATGTAAACCCGCAAATGCTGTCGAAATTGAAGGTTCATTTTATCTAAGACTTACCGTTGATGATCGCCCGGGTCAATTGGCTAAGGTTGCTGATTGTCTAGCCGAGCATCAAGTCAGTCTTGCCACCGTTTCACAAAGCCCGAAAAATGAATCCTCGACCGCGAGCATTATTTTAACCACTCATGATACAAATGAACATTCGATCAATTTGGCGATTCAATCTCTTGAACAGCTTCATGGCGTGAAGGAAAAGCCTGTATTGTTTCGCGTTTTTGATCCAAATTCATTTTCTAAGTAATGAGTATTGTTGTAAAAAAATTTGGTGGAACTTCTGTCGGAGATGTAGACCGTATCAAGCGAGTAGCTAGACGGGTTAAACAGACATTCAACGAAGGACACCAAGTAGTGGTGGTTGTTTCTGCAAGATCTGGAGTCACAAACGAGTTGATTGAACGAGCAAAGGCTATACAGAAAGCTCCTTCCGACCGGGAGATGGATGTGTTGATGACTTGTGGGGAGCAGGAAACGATTGCTCTTTTGAGTATGGCTCTTGATTCGCTTGGAGTTCCATCCGTTTCCAGAACCGGCTGGCAAGCAGGTATTCTGACCGAAGGCCTTCATGGTAAAGCCCGGATTCGTGAAGTCAGTGGAGGAGATATTCGCAAACAATTAAGGTCGGGAAAAGTAGTTGTACTTGCCGGTTTTCAGGGTGTTAATGATCAGGGTGATTTAACCACTTTTGGCCGGGGCGGTTCAGATTTGAGTGCGATTGCGATCGCAGGTGCACTTCGTGCCAAAACCTGTCAAATTTTTACAGATGTCGAGGGTGTTTACACTGCAGACCCAAGAATAGTGCCTGGTGCATGTAAAATTAATGCAATCAATTATGAAGAAATGCTCGAGCTTGCAAGCAGCGGTTCAAAAGTCATGCAAACCCGTGCTGTTGAATTTGCTCAAAAACATAATATTCCCTTCGAAGTACGCTCTACCTTTTCCAAAAAATCCGGAACTACCGTGAAGAAAAAAGTAAAATCCCTAGAAGACACACTCGTAAGTGGTGTGGCTATCGACAAGAATCAAGTCCGTATTAGTATTACTGAACTTCCTGACCGACCGGGAGCAGCAGCTGCAATATTTAAAGTAATGTCAGATGCTGGTGTGGTTGTAGATATGATTGTTCAGAATGTTGCCCGTAAAGGTAAAGCAAATCTTACTTTTACAGTTCCTTCCGAAGATGCTTTTCGGGCCGAGAAAGCCTTAAAGGAACATTTTGCTGAAGGGGCAGGCGGAAAACTCGGGCGAAGTACAAATATTGCCAAGGTATCAGTGGTGGGAGTCGGTATGAGGTCTCATTCTGGAGTGGCCTCTACTTTTTTTGACGCCTTGGCTAACGCAGGAATTAATATGCTCATGATCAGTACATCGGAAATTAAGATTTCAGTGGCGGTTAATCCCGATCAAGGAGACGATGCAACCCGTGTTGCCCATCAGGCATTTGGTTTAGAGAAGTGAACTATTTTTTATTTATGAATTCCAATGCGTTTTCATAGCACTCGTGGGGGACCCTCCGTCTCATTCACGGAAGCCGTTGCTCAAGGCTTGGCTCCCGATGGTGGTCTTTATCTTCCTCGTCAATTCCCAGATTTTAGCTCAGAGCTGAAAAGATGGGTTGATTTGGATTATCCAAGCTTGTGTGTAGAATTTTTCCGGTACTTTGCAACCGATTTAATTGAAAAAGATCTAGATCAATGTGTACATTCTGCTTACGCCGGTTTTTCCCATGTTGACACAGCCCCCCTGGTTGAACTTGGAGAAAAGTGGCAGTGTCTTGAGTTATTTCATGGGCCTACCCTAGCTTTTAAAGATTTCGCCCTTCAGCTTTTGGGTAATTTTTACGAAGTTCAAATCAAACGAAACCAACAACCTCTGTGTATTCTAGGTGCTACATCTGGAGACACCGGAGCAGCTGCTATTTCCGGATTACTTGGCAAAGATGGGGTTACCGTTTTTATCTTATACCCGAAAGGAAAAGTTTCTCCTCTGCAAGAAATGCAAATGACCTGCACGGGAACTGATAATATTTACCCAATTGCAATCAATGGAACCTTCGATGATGCTCAACGCACAGTCAAAGAATTATTTGCAGATTTACAGTTTCGAGAGGAAGTTCATTTGTCTGCTGTTAATTCAATCAACCTTGCCCGTATTTTAGCTCAATCAGTTTATTATTTATATTCGTGGTTAAAATTACCAGAAAGTACTCGGGATAACACCACATTTGTGGTGCCCACTGGAAACTTTGGAAATGTTTTTGCGGGCTGGTTGCTTACCAAAATGGGAGTTAAAATTTCAGAATTCCGGGTAGCTACCAACCAGAATGATGTTTTGCACCGTCTTTTTGCTACGGGTGAATATTCCCTGGGTCAGGTGGAACCAAGCTTGGCCCCATCCATGGATATTCAAGTGGCATCCAATTTTGAACGCCTATTATTTTATTTCCTTGATGGAGATTCCGAAAAAGTGGTTGAAGTTATGCAAAGTTTTCGGGCTACGGGAAAGTATTCATTTGATAAATTTGATCTTCCAGGCTTTTCAAGTGTAAGTGCTTCGGACGATGAGATCCCGGAGCTGATCCGAGAGATCCGAGAGAAATATGATTATCTGGTGGATCCGCATACTGCTTGTGCCTTTAAGGAGTTAGATACCACAAAGAATGCGGTTGTTTTAGGAACTGCTCATCCGGCTAAGTTTCCGAGCGTTTATGAAAAGGCAGGAATGGTTGTCCCGGTGGCTCCAATTCTTGAGGAATTAAAAACCCGGAAACCTAAGTCCTACGAGATATCTGTGGACCCAGAATCTATTCGTTCCTTTATAATGGAAAAACTCGGTAGGTCATAAGTTATGCAAGCAGGGTGGAAACATGAGCCTGTTTCCAAAGTTATTCTTTTTCGTAGCGGGGGCTTGGGAGATGTGCTTCTCACATTTCCGCTCTTAGCAATGCTTGAAAAAAAGTATGCAGAAATCTTTCTTTGTCTGCCTTCAAAATATCATTTTTTAGTTAACGAAATTGTGCCGAGTGCCATCAAGTTTGATCTAGATGAAGGAGAAGACCAGATTATTAAGCAAGGATACGGTGCCACAGTGATTAGCTTTTGGAATGATCCCGAATGGAGAAATAAATGGGAGACAGCGGGAGCATTTAAAATCTATATTCTCGATCCTCGTCCTACGAATGGGGTTCATTTTTCAAAATCCTTAATCCAAAGATTTGAAGAACCCGTCATCCTTCAGGATCTTAATCAGAAGTGGTTGCTCGGCAATCAGGCCAAATTCCTTAATACTCAGGGAAATTTGTGGATTCATCCGGGGAGTGGGAGTCCTAATAAGAACTTACCTCTTTCTACTTTTTTTGGTTTTGCGGATCAGTGGCTAAAGAAAAGTCCGCATCATCGTGTAAACTTTAGTTTTGGAGAGGCGGACCTGAAAATACGGGATGAGTTTCTTACCTATACTAATTTACAAAATCCAAGGATTGATTCAGAAGTTTTTCAATCCCTTTCAAGTTTTTTTACCAAGCTGTCGGCACATCAAGGACCTTTTATAGGAAATGATTCAGGACCTTCCCATATGGCTGGGATGCTCGGTCTGGATACGCATGTTTTTTTTACATCTACCAATCCGCAAGTGTGGTCGCCATTGGGACCATTTGTAAAGGTTTACAGTGGGGATTCTGTTCCTAAAAGTATTTTGTAGGATACAGAATCAATCAGGGCTTCCCAGCTTGCGGTAATTACATTGTCACTGACTCCAACCGTGCCCCATGTTTGTTCGCCATCGGTTGACTCAATGTGAACTCGAGTGATTGCATCCGTTCCCAAGTTGCTCTCGAGGATTCTCACTTTGAAATCAACGAGTCGCACCTCTGCAATTGTGGGGAAGTCTTGAACCAAGGCTTTTCGTAGAGCATGGTCAAGGGCAGACACAGGTCCGTTCCCTTCCGCGACCGTGTGTCGAATTTCTTCACCAATTTTAAGTTTTACAGTTGCTTCAGAAGTTGGATTTTCCTGTTCACTGTCATTTCCCACACCAATATGATAGCGCAGAACTTTAAAGGCGGAATCTTCTCCCCGGAGAAAGCGTCTTAGTAATAAATCAAAAGATGCATCAGCCGATTCATATTCATATCCTTTAAATTCAAGTTGCTTGAGTTCCTCAAGGAAAGATTTCATTGCAGGCGACCGACCGTCCACATCCATGCCCATTTCTTTGGCTTTCATCATGATACTACTTCTTCCTGACATATCTGATACCAGAACCCGGGTGCGGTTACCAACGAGTGCAGGATCAATATGTTCGTAGCTTCGCGTGGATTTAGAAGCGGCATCTGCATGAACGCCACCTTTATGAGCAAACGATGCGGCTCCTACATACGGGGAACGAATGTCAGGGCGTAAGTTAGTTGCGTCATCTATAAACAGTGAAAGATCTCTCAGCTTGGTCAGATGCTTAGAGCAATTCGTGGTATAATCCATCTTCAATTCCAAGTTCGGAATGATAGTGGTCAGGTTTGCATTTCCATTGCGCTCACCATAACCGTTCATAGTTCCCTGTACCATGACCGCTCCCGCTTCAATGCCAGTCAGACTGACTGCGACGCCTACGCCTGCATCATTATGACAATGCACGCCAATTTGGGCTTCAGGAAATCTTTTAACCACTTCGTTGGTAATCTGGCGAAAAGGGCTAACCAGTTTTCCGCCATTGGTTTCACATAGGGTGAGGAAATCAGCACCTCCCCGATGAGCGGCTTCCAGGGTGGACATCGCATAATCTGAATTATCTGTATATCCATCAAAAAAATGTTCCGCGTCGTATACAACTTCTTTTCCCTGTTCCTTAAGGTAGCGAACCGTATCTTCAATCATGGCAAGATTTTCTTCAGGCGTGGTGCGTAGAACATCTGTGACATGAAGGAGCCATGTTTTGCCAAAGATGGTAACCACAGGAGTAGATGCATCGAGGAGGAGCTTTACCTGAGCATCTTCCTCCACTGGTGTCTGGGCTCTTCTCGTTGATCCAAATGCAGCGATGCGTGCATGAGCAAGTTCCAGTTCGCATGCCTTTTCGAAGAAAGCCATGTCTCGGGGATTACTGCCCGGCCATCCGCCTTCGATATAATCTACTCCAAATTGATCGAGTTTTTTGGCCACACGCATTTTTGCAGCCACAGTAAAGGAAACACCTTCTGCTTGAGATCCATCTCGTAAGGTAGTGTCGTAGATAAGGATTTTAGATGATGACATTGTAAAGTGGGTAGGGTGAGTAAAGAGGATTGAAAGTTATATAAATTATCACAAGAAATCGCCCTGCACGAGTAAGCAGGGCTAGTTAATTCGTGCAGTGGTGATGACCTGGTAAGGGGTAAATGATTGGTTTGCTTTCAATTACGGATAGGTTATTTTTTCCTTTGGGGCTTGGCAATGGCAAATAGGTGGGCAATTTTGGCTTTTACTATCTGTATGAATAAGTACTCCAATCTAGCAACTGCAATTTTCTTCACACTTCGAAGGAGGGCTTTTTTCTGTGTGATCCAAGATTTTAGCCGACCTGTTCCCCTCCGTATGAATGGCCTCAGTTTACTGGTCCTAAGCCTTCGGTTGTCCCTGACATTAAGACAGTATCCGGTTCGAAGAATAGGACTTGCCTTACCCCCAGGGATCGGGGGTGTCGTGGCAAATCTGGCTGTTCTTTTTGCCGGCAAAGTTCCCGTGAACCTAAACCTGACTGTCAGTCAAAAGTCAATGGCGGCGACGTTGCGGGAAGCGGAGATCACTATCATCGTATCCGCTGAAAAAGTAAGGAAAAAATTCCCCGACTTTCCATGGACAGAAAGTTTTGTTGATATAGGAAAATTCCTACAAGATGAGAAATCAAGAAAAGCAAATTTGTTTTTTCTGGCGATAAAATCCTTATTTGTTCCAGGGATAATTTTCAGAAAATTTAAGCTCGAGCAGATTCCAAATCAACGAAAGGAAGCAGTGCTACTTTTTACCAGCGGTAGTTCAAGTCAACCCAAGGGGGTGGTTCTTAGTGATCAAAATATTTTATCTAATTGCGACCAGATGAATTCATTAGGTTTGTTCAAAAAAGAAATGTCTATTTTAGGAAACCTCCCACTCTTTCATAGTTTTGGACTTACGGTGGGTACTTTTTTCCCTTTATTATACGGGTTACGAATCATATCAGCTCCTTCTCCCCTAGATTATAAAAATAGTTTACGAGCCATCCGAAATGGTCGTGTCGAAGTTCTACTGGGTACTCCAACATTCTTGAAAGGGTATGTGCGCAAAGGGACGGCAACAGAATTTCAGACTGTTCGATATGTGGTTGCAGGTGCGGAAAAAAGTCCAGTCGAGTTAATCCATCTTTGGGAGAATGAATATGACTGCGAATATTTGGAAGGGTATGGATTAACCGAAACTTCGCCCGGACTTTCCTTCAACCTGCCCGGAGACGGCAAAAGAAGTGGCTCTGTGGGTAGGTTGATGAAAGGGATAGAAAGTAGGACAATCGATGCAGAATCAGGAGAAGTTTTAAATAAAGAAACGCAGGGTATTTTATGTTTTCGTGGACCCAATGTCTTTGAAGGCTATTTGAATAATGAAGAAAAAAGTAATGAAGTATTCTCTGAGGATGGCTGGTTTATAAGCGGAGACTTGGGGCGGGTAGATGACGATGGATTTCTTTTTATTGAGGGCCGACTTTCCAGGTTTTCCAAAATTGGAGGGGAAATGGTGCCTCATGAATCGGTCGAGGGAGAGGTCGCAAAGATTCTCGCAAGTGAGGATGATAGTGAAGGTGAGATTTTATGTGCAGTGACTGGCATTGCAGACGACATGAAAGGGGAAAGTCTGGTCCTGTTAACGACACAAAAACTTGATCAAAGATGGATAGCCGATCAATTGCGCCAAAGGGGCGTGCCTAACCTTTGGATTCCAAAGAAGACCCGCCAAATCCAAGAAATACCCTTACTGGGAACGGGTAAGCTTGATCTTAGAAAAATAAAGGAATTTGCCCTTGGGTAGGATTGTCATCTATTTCTTCCCAATGGTCACCGTTCCAAGCAAATCGGGGACACCCACATTTAGCTTTTGTGCCTGAGCCAGTACGGCAGTGCTTGCCTGTGCTCTAACTTTATTTGTTGCGAAACGAGTGGTCTCCTCAGCAATATTTACATCCGCAATTCTGCTTAAAGCAAACTCTCGCAAGCTAAATTTTGCTTCATAGTTTTCACTCTCCACATTCAACCTTTGCAAGTTTGCACCTAACTGGGCACGCTCTCCACTTAGCGATTGCATCCATCCGCCGATCATTTCCAAAGTTAATTTAGCTGAGTT
>MDTB01205049.1_pt1 | contig 12122 bp, 15 predicted proteins | sample 811161 | NCBI WGS metagenome assembly MDTB01 (sample SAMN05326650, study PRJNA326480) | marine metagenome | isolation source: seawater | place: Mediterranean Sea | collected 2009 | reverse complement strand
AGGAATGGTTAACTAAATGAATATTCTGATTTTTTTAGGCCCCGCTGGTTCTGGTAAGGGCACGCAAGCACAATATTTAAAGGAGCAGTTTCAATTTGCTCATTTGTCGACAGGCGATTTACTTCGTGCTGAAGTTGCTTCAAACTCAGCTTTGGGACAAAAAGTGAAGTCGGTGATTCAATCAGGCGATTTGGTTTCTGATGATATTATCATTGAAATCATTAAAGATCGCGTTTCAAGTTTAATTAAAAATGGTGATTTCAATGGGATTGTTTTTGATGGCTTTCCAAGAACGCTTCAACAAGCCAAATCTTTTGATCATATGTTAACGTCTTTAAATTTGCAGTTAAACAAAGCTATTTATTTTGATTTAACTTTAGACGAATCAATCCGTCGAATATCTGGACGCCAAATTGATTCAAGAAACAATCATGTTTATCATAAGATTTCTAATCCCGCACCTGCGGATGTTCAACCTCATTTGGTATCTAGAAATGATGATGAACCTGAAAAGGTGAAACACCGCTATATGGTTTATCAAAATGAAACCGAGCCATTAATTTCTCATTACGATTCTAAACTCGTTCGTATTGATTGTATGAAGAGCATTGATCATATTCATCATACATTTGATGATTTGGTCCAATCTTTCCAAGTTTCTGCGTGATGTCAACGTCAAAAAAAATCACATCAATGCGTACCGCTGGTCATATTCTTGCAAATACGTTTATGCATATTTCTGAGTTTATTCAGGAAGGTGCGAGTGCTTATCAGATTGATTTAATGGCAAAGTCTTTTATTGAAGGTCAAGGTGCTGCGCCTGGCTTTTTAGGTTATCAAGGGTATAAGTATTCCACGTGTATTTCTAAAAATGAGGAAATTGTTCATGGCATTCCGTCTGAGGATAAGTTGTTTTACGATGGTGATATTGTATCGATTGATATTGGCGTTCGCTATAATGGTTTTTATGCTGATGCAGCACGGACATTTTTAATTGGTAATGTATCTAAAGATGCGCAATTTCTTGCTCAAGTCACTGAAACATCCTTTTTTGAATCTATGAAAGGCATTACTGCTGGTTCCCGCTTAGGCGATATCTCAAATGGCATTCAATCTTATGTAGAGTCGAATGGTTTAACAATTGTTAAAGATTTGTATAGTCATGGTATTGGGGCATCCCTTCATGAAGATCCACTAATTCCAAATTATGGCAAGAAGGGGGCGGGTTTAGTTTTAAAAGAGGGGATGACGATGGCCATTGAGCCAATGGTTAATTTAGGCTTACCAGGAATTGAAACATTATCCGACCAATGGACAATTGTTACTGAGGATCGAAAATGGTCCGCACATTATGAAAACACAATTCTGATCACTGAAGATGGTGTTGAAATCTTGACGCTTCCACAATAACTCTTAACTTTTTTATGAATTTTTTGGTGTTGTCACATATTTTTTATAAGTTTCTTATTTTATTCAACGATTGAGTACAAAAAAAAATCATGAAACCATTGCCTAAACGAGAAATTCACGTTACATTAATAGACTAAGAAAAGTCAATTTTATTATTTTTTTAATTTAAAAGTATAATATGATTGTCGTTTAGAAGAACATCAGAGGGTAGAATGAAAACGAGAGCATCAGTAAAAAAAATGTGTGAAAAATGTCGAGTTATTCGAAGAAGAGGTCGTGTAATGATCATTTGTGAAAACCCTAAGCATAAGCAAAGACAAGGATAGGAGAATTTAAAGTGGCACGAATTGTTGGCGTAGATTTACCAAAAGATAAGCGATTAATCATTGCTTTAACGTATGTATATGGAATAGGTCCTTTTTTATCAAATAAAATTATTGAAAAACTACGTTTGGATCCATCCAAACGAGTCAAAGATTTGGACGAGAATGAAATTGTATCAATTCGTGAGCTTGTTCGTACATATCAAGTGGAAGGTGATTTAAGAATTTCTGTTGTTCAAGACATTCGACGTCTTGAAGAAATTTCTTGTTATAGAGGACGTCGCCATAAATTAAAGTTACCTGTTCGGGGACAACGCACCCATACCAATGCGCGTACAAAACGTGGCAAGAAGGTTGCTGTTGCTGGTAAGAAAAAGGCTGTATAGGAGGATATTGAATGGCCACTAAAAAAAAGGGTAATCAACAAAGTCGTAATGTTCTTGTTGGTGTTGCCCATGTAAAATCAACATTTAATAATACAATTATTTCAATTACTGATTCTTCAGGCCATGTGTTGTCTTGGGCAGCTACTGGAATGATGGGATTTAAGGGAAGTAAAAAGGGCACACCATTTGCTGCGCAACAAGCGGCTGAACAAGCTGCACAAAAAGCAGTTGAAATGGGATTGCTTGAAGTTGATGTTAATGTAAAAGGCCCTGGTGCAGGGCGAGAAACTGCAATTCGCGCATTGCAATCAGCAGGTTTGGTTATTCGTTCTATTACCGATCGTACGCCTATGCCACATAATGGTTGCCGTCCGAAAAAGCGTCGACGAGTATAATTGGAGGAATAAATGAAGAATTTAGATACATGGGTAAAGTTTGAGCAATTAGAAGAAAATTATGGCGTCTTTGAAATGTCACCTCTAGAACGTGGCATGGGATTAACTATTGGAAATTCTTTGAGACGAGTTATATTGTCATCACTAGAGGGTGTTGCACCGATTTCATTATCAATTGATGGCGCACGTCATGAGTTTGATGTTATTGAAGGTATTCAAGAAGATATTCTTGATATTATTTTTAATATTAAAAATGTTGTGTTTAATTTATTTGAAGGTGAGTCAACTCGTACGATTACTCTAGATGTATCTGGTGTTAAAGATGTGAAAGCATCAGATTTGATTTTGCCTCCAGATGTTAAAGTTATTAATCCTGATCAGCCAATATGTTCTATTACTGATAAAAAAACTGCAATTAAGTTAAGCTTTGTTATTGAACGTAATATTGGTTTTAGACCATCTGAAGTTCAGAGTCGTTCAAAGCAAGATATTTCAACTATGTATTTAGATTCATCGTTTTCTCCAATTGATCGTGTGAATCATATTGTTGAGGATACACGTGTTGGCCAAGATTTAAATTATGATAAATTGAAAATTGAGTTATGGTCTAATGGTAGTGTTTCTATCGAAGATTGTATGAAAAAGTCAGCGTCTATTTTAATGGATCGTTTGAGCTTATTTGGTGAGTTAAACCGCCGCCCTGTTTTCGAAGATGTTAATATCTCAGGCGACGAAGAAGCAGATGTAGCAGATGCACAAGAAAATAAGGTGTTCGAGATCTCTGTTGAAGATTTAGAATTATCTGCGCGTTCTTTAAATTGTCTTAAAAAGGCCAACATTAATACGGTCGGTGAATTAGTTCAAAAAGATTTAAATGACTTATACAACATTAAGAACTTCGGTAAAAAGAGTGCCGAAGAGATTAATTCAAAATTAAAGGAATACGAGTTAGCCCTAAGTGCTTCTGAGTAAATAACAATAATGAGACATAAAAAAGGAAATCGAAAATTAAGTAAACCTACTGATCAACGTATTGCTTTGTTACGTTCATTAACCTTATCTTTTATTACGCATGAAAAGATTAAAACAACTGATGTACGAGCAAAAGAAGCGCAAAAATACATTGAGCGATTAATTACCTTGGCTAAAAAAGGTGATTTACACTCACGTCGTCAGGCTTTGAAGTTATTACCAAACAAAGATGCTGTTAAGAAGCTATTTGACGTAATTTCTAAAAATTATGGTGAGCGAAATGGCGGTTATACACGATTAATTAAATTAGGGTATCGTCGAGGCGACGCATCCCCCGTCAGTTTACTTGAGTTTGTTTAATTAATTATTTAATTTGAGTAAGTTTCGTTATTTAGTTACCCTGTCTTATCACGGTATAAGCTTGTTTGGTTCTCAAAAACAGCCCAACCAGCCAACTGTATTTGGCAATCTTGAACTTGCGTTTTTAAAGTTATTCAAACAACCCATTCATTGTATTCCTTGTGGCCGCACGGATACAGGTGTTCATGCGCATGTATCGTATTGTCATTTTGATGTTTCTTTTTCATTTGATCCTGACACTGTAACTGGGTCACTCAATAAATCGTTATTGTCAGCTGGAATTATGATTCGTGCTATTGATCGCGTGCCACTTGATTTTCATGCATTGTCTTCAGCAATTTCAAGAACGTATGATTATTATTTTACGTTTGACTCATCACTTCCTAATTATTTATTTCATTCAGTTACGGTTTGTTTTAAGCAACCTTTATTTATTCCTGCAACCAAACAATTACAGCAACTCTTTGTTGGTCAGCGTAATTTTTCTTCTTTATGTAATGTTAGTTCGGATGTTCAATCGTACCTTCGTAACGTGACATATGTTGATTTTACTTTCCAGCAATATCATTCTTTAATGGGGACATCGATTGATATTTATAAGGTTCGTATTTCTGCAAATGGATTTTTGTATAAAATGGTTCGACATATTGTTGGATTACTCTTGCATTCTATGCTGAATTTTACTAATATGGGTAGACTAAATGAATATTTTTTAATTCATCGGCCGATCTCTTACGAACTCGCTCCGGTGCAGGGTTTACATTTAGCTGAAGTCAATTATAATAATGTTACTAAGGTGGTTACAGAATGAAGAAGAAACACATTAAATCTTTTTATCCAAAACAAGGCTCATTACCTGAGCAGTGGGTATTGTACGATGCGAACAACAAGGTTCTTGGTCGCGCAGCCAGTGATATTTCTTCAATTGTTTTAGGTAAAAAATCAGCAACTTATACACCCGGTGTTTTTAATCAACAATACGTTGTTGTTATAAATGCTGAGAAAATTAAAGTTACTGGTAAAAAATTAACTGAAAAAAAATATTATCGTCATTCTGGTTATCCTGGTGGCTTAAAAGAAACAACATATGAAGCATTAATGAGTAAAAAGCCGACAGAAGCTTTACGCAAGGCTGTAAATGGTATGTTACCTCATAATTCACATGGAAGAATGTTGCAAACGAAGGTGTTTTATTATGCTGATGACAATCATCAACAGCAAGCTCAACAGCCCGTTGCATTTGTGGAAGGATAATTATGACAGAAAAAAAGAAAAAATCTGCAGCAGAAAAAAATAAGGTATCTAAAAAAGAAACAGATAAAAAAGTAAATGTTGTTAAGAAAAAGGTTGTTGTTAAAAAGCAGGTGAAGAATCCTGTTATTGAGAAAGCAACTCCTGAACCAGTAAAAATTAATCGTGAGACTTTAAAAGTGAAGGATGATGCTATTTATGCAACTGGTCGTCGTAAAGAATCTACAGCTAAAGTTTGGTTATTTAAAGGCACTGGTGTTATCAAGATTAATCATTTAAATCCACTTGAGTATTTAAGTTCAGATCGGTTGGTTGATAAGGTACTATCACCTTTAACTTTATTAAGTTTAAACAATAAATACGATGTTAGGATTGATGTTACTGGTGGCGGTTTAACTGGGCAAGCGGAAGCTTCTTCTTTAGGTTTGTCGAGAGCAATTTTATCAATTAATGATGAATTTAAATCTACCTTGCGAACCAATGGGTTATTAACTCAGGATCGACGAGAGAAAGAGCGAAAGAAATATGGTAAACGCGGTGCTAGAAAAAGTCCACAATTCAGAAAACGATAAAAATCACGCCTATAGAATTCGAACATTTAATAAGGTATCTTCAAAAGGCCTGGATATATTTCCGTTAGATTCTTTCGAAATTGCGTCCGATATTGATAATGCGGATGCTTATATATTACGTAGTCACAAACTTCATAATGATACGTTTTCTGATTCTTTAAAAGCCATTGGTAGAGCAGGTGCTGGGGTTAATAACATTCCGGTCGACACATGTTCAAAATCCGGAATTGTCGTTTTTAATTCACCAGGTGCAAATGCAAATGCCGTTAAAGAATTGGTGATTACAGGTTTACTATTAGCTTCACGTGATATTATTGGTGGTATTGAGTATGTGAAATCAATCGCTGATAAAGGTGCTGATATTCCATCTCTAGTAGAAAAAAACAAAGCCAACTTTAAAGGTTCTGAGGTTGCGGGTAAAACATTAGGCGTTATTGGTTTAGGTGCGATTGGTTTACAAGTTGCGAATGCTGGATTGTCACTTGGCATGAATGTTCAAGGTTATGATCCATTTATATCAGTAAATGCAGCTTGGGAGTTATCCAGTGATGTTACACGAGCGGGTAGTTTAGAGCGTTTAATTCGCGAATCTGACTTTATTAGTGTTCATGTTCCATTCAGTGAAAAAACAAAAGGATTCATTAATTCTGATCGTATTCAGATGGTTAAAAAAGGTGCAACCTTATTAAATTTCTCTCGAAACGAGTTAGTCGATGAAGAGGCGATGATTGCTTCGCTTAATTCAGGCGACATTTCGGCATATATTACTGATTTTCCTAATCCATTATTAGTGAATAATCCTAAGGTTATCTCCATTCCACATTTAGGTGCATCAACAGAAGAAGCTGAAGATAATTGTGCCATCATGGTTTCAAACCAACTTAAAGATTTTTTACTTAATGGTTCGATTGTAAATTCAGTTAATTTTCCGACGAGTTTTTTAGAGCGGTCAACGGATCATCGTGTTACCATTATCAATCGAAACGTTCCAAACATTATTGGACAAATTACATCTGTAATTGCAGAATCAAAAATTAATATTAGTGAAATGGTGAATAAAAGTCGTGATGATATTGCTTATAATATTATTGATTTAGAGCAAGATTTGGCTGAAGACACGTTAAATAAATTAGCAAAAATTGACGGTGTTATTCGGGTTCGGCAGTTACCTTCACAGTCCCTTTGACGCATTTATTAGGCTTTTACCGACACAAAAATAAGATTCAATCAATTTTTTCAGAATCGCCTGTTTTTAAAGATAAGCGCATGCTTTCTGAATTTAAAGCGGTTGTTTTACCTTTAAAGTTTTCAGCCTCTGATTCTTCATGGACGAATATTGATCACCTATACTCTTCCCATCCTGTTATTGATCATATTATAAACGAACAACTTATTTTTCACACATCGTCTGATACGGCTGATTTTGATCATCATATTGCCGGTTACTCATGTGGTGTATTGATGCACCTTCCCGTGAATGACCTGTCAATGTCACGTACTGGTATTTTTGTTGTTCGTGAGGGTAATGCATGGGTTCTAATCGTTATTCATCATCAACAAAAGCCCTACTTACTTGAATGTAAAGGTGTTGGATCAGGTGTTGGACGTTATTTGGAGATTCATTCTAGAACTCAAGCGGGTACAACGAAGACTCATGAACGAATTACAGGCGGTATGTTAAAGGATTCAATGGAAAAAGAGTTTACTAATTTAATGATTTATAACTCTTTTTATAATTTTAATCTTCCATCAATTTTACCTTTTGCTTGTGTTGCTTTCGAATATTCATCCCCGAGTGTAACGATTAATTTGGGATTGTTATTACGATTAACCCCATCTAATGTGCGCTATAGTTACTCAAATTTAGGTGATCTAGATATTGAAACGTTTAAGAGTCAAAAAATACTGTATGGATTATTTGAAAATATTAATCACCGATTATTTTCAGTTGGCTTACGGCATCAAAATCTAAACTCTAATAATCTTTGTTTTAGTGATTCAGAATTCGTGATTACTGATTTTGAGGAATTGGATTCAATTTATCAAATCCCGGCGTCGCTTGATTCTGAAACTGATGCGGTTCCACTTTATTTGAAAGTTTATCCGTTTCGTTATATTGATGATGCTTATTATTCGTCTAAACCCCTCAAAAGTTTTTTTAAACCCGATGAAAAACAATTAGAAATTGATCATGGATTTCAACGGTCTCAACCGGTTTTATTAGAGTATTATCACGCCGTAAAACGATTTTTAGGGGCTGATTATTTTACTCATTCGATTCAAGATTGGGTTACGGATTCTTTGAAGCAGCGGTTAGTTGCACAAAAAACAGCATTGATTGATTATATTGAGAAATTGGAACTTGCGTCAGATGATTCTATTGATTTTAATCTATTTATTCGTCCGTATATTGAATCATTTCAACTAAATGCAACACCAACCGCTGTCGGTGATTTTAATTTAAAGACGTCGTTAAATACGATTTTTTTATTTCCATATGATGTTGATCTTTCAAAATTGAAAGGTCGGATTCGTCATATTGATTTTTTATTGCGACAGCTTGATTATATTCTCAGCCATGGGAATTACTTTTCTGTGTCATCGTCATATCAAACGCCATTTTTAAAAATGGATAATGTTGAAGATTATTGGGATTGTTCTTTGTTAATGTTTCCTTTTTTACAATTTGTTACTCATTGGCAGTACTTTCTTAAATCAAACTATGTTGACGCAGAAGGTGATGCTGTTTTTAAGTTGACGCATCGCTTATCGACTGATTTAACTCAGGTTAACGAACTTTATCAACTCTTCAAGCAATCACCCCAGGACTTTGTTTCCTATCTTGTTAAACTTAATTAGACTCAATTGTTGTGTTTTGAATGGATGCTGGTAATGAATTTAAATATTTAACTGTATTTGCAAGCACTTCTGCACTGACTTCTAAAATTACCCCTTGATTTTTTTTAAGTTCATTTAACTCAACTTTTAATTGAGTTAAATTGTGTAGATGGTCATTCCCCTCATTATATAAATCAGAAAATACTTTTTGATCTTTTTTAATCATTGATTTTTCAGATGCTGCTCGTTTTAATGTTGGCAAAACTTGTTGAATGGTATCCGCGTATGAATTGCACAGCGATATAACCTGGTCTTTGATTTTTGTTTCTGCCTCTTCAAATGAATTAAACCGAGGGGGTTGGATCATTATGCTTTTCCAGCTACTTCCATAATTTGTGTTAAAAATCGATTGGTCATTGTGAGTGCTGCTTGAGTTGCGTTGTAGCCACGTTGAAGTTGAATCCCAACAATGGTGGTTTCAGCTGGATTAACGTTCGATGATTCTGATGATCCGCCCACAACATTTCCTAGATTTTCTTCACTGGATACGCCAAAGTAAGAAATAGGGCCTGACTTTAATGTTGTTGAAAATGTGTTTCCTTGGGTTTGTGTCATTTGTCCTGGGTTGCCAACATAGCCAAGCGCTAATTGAAATAACTGCGATCCCTCAGGTAATGTGTCGACACTCTCTCCATTGCTTCTTGCATCTTTCCTTGCTTGATAGTTTGACATTAAGATGCCATTTTCTTCAAATCCAACATCTGATAAATTTTGTGTTGCTGGTGATAATTTTACATCTACCAATTGGGTTTTGTCTGGTTTTCCGTTAACCATTTTGTAGCCTTTGACTTTTCGTCCAAATACATCGATTAGTGAGCCATCTGCAGCGAATACAAAATCACTGGCTCTGGTTAATAAATGTTGACTTGAATTTTCAGCTTGAAGAATAAAAAAGCCTTGTCCATTAATTGCAGCATTTAGCGGTTGGGCTGTTTTAATACCCCCTTGACTCATGTCGTAGCCCATTGGAATTAATGTGATGCCTTGTGACATGGTTTGGTTTTGGGCTCCGCCATAACGGCCATACCGTCCGCCCATACTTTGAACTTCTTGATTAAACACTGATCCGAATGAATATCGTGATTGTTTATAGCCATCCGTTTGAAATGCTTGCGCATCTGCGGATAGCAGCGTCATCGCATTGGATGTCGCCGATATTGAATTTTGTAACATTGGTAAAGCATTAAACATTTTTTATTCCTTTCATTTATGCACCTTCATTTATTTGAGATTGACTCATTGGTTTTATTAATTGATTTAAATTTGATTTGAAATCGTGAACGGGGATGCTATCTTGAATTCGTTGGATGACATCTTGGAGGTGTTTTACTCTCCGAGTAATTGATACGTGTTTATGGATTTCAGCCATCTCTTTTAATTGTAGTAACTCTTCCTTCATTAAGCTATACATTTCTCGGTACATTCCTTCTTTAATGCGGTCGATTTCATCTGGCTTTAATCCATGATTTACTTTTCTAAGTTGGGATAGAAAGAACGCTTTCTTTTTACGAAGAACACCATATTGTGATCCAGTTAAGTTTGGTAATGTGGCTTCTTCTCGAAATACAAAGCTTAATTCTTCTTTAAATTGACTGGCCGCTAGAAACTCACCTTGGCGTTGAAGGTTTTTTTCTTTTTCATCTGTATAAAAGCCTAGTTTAATCATTCCATTTCGACATTTTCTCATTTTAAAATGAATATCGATTTTATGTCTAAGACTAGGGTGCAAAGCCTTCATCATATATAAATAACGTAATTTGTCGTCTAATGCTTCTTCTTGAGTGATCATTCGTTCCGGTTCTTTTTGTTTATTTTTTGTATTCGTATCAGGCCGTGTAAATTCAGATAGTCCAAGGTTGTCGATGGCTGAAAATATTTTTTCGGTTAATTCTTTTTCTGAAATTTCGACCCCTGCACCTTGTGCTGCTTTTTGTAACTTTACGAGCTCTTCTGTAAATTCTTTAAGGGAAATCTGACCTAAACTTTGTTTGGTAAACTGATTCACAGATTCTTCGTAAAGAAAGTTTCCAAGGTCTTGTTTGGCTTGATGACGGAGCTGGTTTACTGTTTCAGATAAATCTGAACGAAGTCGTCCACTCTCTCGTAAACCTTCAAGTTGTTTTGATGATGCATTAAATTGCAATGTATGTTGAATATGTTCTTGTTTAGAAGCTCCTTTGGACATGTGAACATTAATTAGTTGTTGTTTTAAATCGTAAACCATATGTTGTTTCATGACCTGACTCACTTTTGCTGTCATAAAATTAATTTCAACACTGGATAGTCCTCTTTGTAATAACGTTCTTTTTTGTTTTTCGATGGCTTGCTTAGCATTTGGATCATTTGTTAATGCATATTTTGAGAGTTGCTTTGCGTATTCTTTTAGATCTCTTTGATTTAAGAGTTGTGTTGTTTTTTCTTTTACTGTTTTTGTTTCTTTTGTATCGGTGGTTTGTTTTGGTTTAAGTAATACGTCATCAAAGTCGTCATCTAGTCCGTCTTCGGTCAGTGCATTGAAGGTGTCATTTTTAACTTTTTTGTTGTCTTTTCGATCGCTTTTTTGACTTGCGAATTGACTCAAAAGTGAGGTGTCTTTGTCGTCATCTTGCCGTTGATGGGTGCTACTTTTTTCTTGATACTCTTTTGATAAGATTGATTGATCTTGAGTTGCTGTTTTTGGCTCAAAGTATTTGGCTAATTCTTGGTTAATTTCGGCTTCTAATTCCGCGTTGTAAATTTGCCCTTTGTCTTTCATGTTCTCCATGCTTTTTTTTGTAATGAATTGTTTTGCTTGTTCAGATTGCTGTGATAAAAGTCGCTGTATATTCGACATTTGATCAAGATCGTTTTCTTCAATCTTTGGGACTTTTTGCTGGTTTTTTGCTTGGTCTAACTCTTTTGTGAGTTTTGTTGCGGCTGCAGTTAAGGCGTCTTCATTATAAAGTTTCTTTAAATGGGACTGATTGGTAATATGCTCGGCACTCATCGTTTAATCCTTATGGATGATTTGGTGCCACTTTTTTTCTTTAATTCTTGGGATACTTTTTTTTGATGTGCCGTACTATTGCTGGCAAAATTATTAATGGCATCAATGCGTTGATTAACGCGTTTAATGTAATAACTTAATTGTTCGATTTTTCGGTCTAAATCTTTGTGTGAAATACGATCTATGTTTGAAATTGAAATATCGGTCATCGGTAATTCCTTATGTAAGTTAGATTCTGCTTTTCTTCTAGTAAGTCACCGAGTATTTTCTTAATCTGATCTTTTTTAATCGTGTAAATTCGTTCTTTACTGTAATAATCCGGGTGTCCATAATTTTTCATTTGTCGGACTAATTGTTTTCTTAATTCTGTTAATATTTTAACCCGTGCTTTATCTTTTTGAGTTTTGGTAAAAACGGTAATCAATTCAGCGTTGTATTCATTTTGTTCAAAGCTACTAATATTATCTTGTATTGCTTTTTTAAGTGCATCTTTTTTTAACGAATCAATATCGGCTGGTTTTAACCCAAGTAAACTGAGTAGTCCTGCTACAATGCCAAATTTAAGTTCT
>MDTB01175278.1_pt1 | contig 12122 bp, 16 predicted proteins | sample 811161 | NCBI WGS metagenome assembly MDTB01 (sample SAMN05326650, study PRJNA326480) | marine metagenome | isolation source: seawater | place: Mediterranean Sea | collected 2009 | reverse complement strand
TAAAAATAATTAATAAAACTAACATCACATCCACAAATGGTGTAACATTTATTTCACTCATTGGTTCATTTCTAGAACGATTAATTTTAAAAGCCATAAATTAAATTATTGATAAAAATCTTTTACAAAAATTTTCAATTTTTGCAGTGTATTTTTTTAAATCACTATTAAATTTATTATATGCAATAACAGCTGGAATTGCTGCTAACAAACCTAATGCAGTAGCAAATAAAGCTTCGGCTATTCCAGGAGCTACAATTGCTAAACTTGTATTTCTGGAAATAGCTATGGATTGAAATGAGTTCATGATTCCCCAAACTGTTCCGAACAAACCTATAAATGGAGCAGTGGCTCCTACAGTTGCTAAAAAAGTAAAATTTTTCTCTAATTCTTTAATTTGATTATCTGTTGCTATTTCTAAAACTCTTTCTACTCTAGCACTTTGAATTGAAGACGATTTTGATTTAGTTTTAATTAATTCGGTCATAGCTAATTGAAAAATTTTAGTCAACGGATCTTTAGATTTTGCTGGTAAATTATTATTTAGATTCTCTGCAGATTTTGCTTTCCAAAATTTATCTTCAAAAACTTGTGTCGTAATATTAATTTGCTTAAATAATTTATATTTTTCAAAAATTAAAGCCCAGGAATAAACTGAACTAGCCAAAAGAATTATTATGACTGATTTTACTACAAAATCAGCGCGTAAAAAAAGCTGTAAAAGGGAAAAATCATTTGCCCCTCCCAGTCCAACAACTTGTGATGCAATTTCTTGTTCCATTAAGACTGAATACTTTTAGAATGTGTCATGAATTTGGCGGTTCTTTTATAAAAAAAATTATTCTTTGTTTATTTTGGGTCCTCGTCAAACCTCGTTTCGTTATAAAATCTTGCAATTAATATAGCGTCTGACTTATTTACATCTTTTTTTTTTGATAATTTATCTGAAAGAGCAGGATACATCTCAATCGCTTTTGTTCTGCTTGCATCTTTTGAAGAATTAATTAAATCGAAATGTTTTTTCCATTTTGATGGTCTTACAAAAAAAATAGGAAGCTCTAAGGCAGCGGCTATTCCTTTGATTGCACCAAAAGTTTGACCAAAATTAAACATACTTGTAACTCCCTGACCTGGCATTGCGTTAACTTGTTCAACTACAATAACAGTCTCTTCATCAGGGTTTATATTGTTCTTTAATAATTTAACTAGTTGGGCGCTATTTAGTTGTCTTTTATTTTTTTTCCCTTCAGGCATTACAGGTATGCTAAAAATATCTTTAACTTTATTTTTTTCTAAAATTGCTATAGCTCCACTTAAGCCGGGGTCTATTCCAATAATTTTCATATTTAATCTATTCCTTCAATTTTACAATTAGCAAATATATTTTGAACGTCATCATTATCATTTAAAGCCTCTAAGGTTTGTATGATTATTTCATTTTGTTCTTTATTTAAATTAACGGCATTATGTGGCCTCCACTCTATTCCTGAATAATCAAAATTTTTTACTTTGTTTTCCAATTCACTTTTTACTTTATAAAAATCTTCTTTATGAGAAATAATCTCATGAAATTTACTAGTACTCACACAATCTTTAGCTCCAGCATTTATAGCTAATTCTAAAATATTTTCATCGGATAATTTATCTTTTGCAATTTGAATTATCCCGCAATGAAAAAACAAATGAGATGTTGATCCTGTTTCTCCAAGTCTTCCACCCTTTTTTTGTAATATTGTTCTAATACTTGAGGCAGATCTATTTTTATTGTCAGTTAGGGTTTCTATAATTAATGCCACATTGTATGGAGCAAATCCCTCGTACCTTAAATTTTGATAATTAAGATCAGCATTCATCTCTGATTTACTAATAGCTCTTGATATATTGTCTTTAGGCATATTTGATTGTTTAGCTGCTTGAATAGCTGATCTTAGTCTTGGGTTCATGTCTGGATTTTTATCTCCAAGTTTTGCTGCTACAGTTATTTCTCTAGAAAGTTTTGAAAAAATTTTTGACCGTTCTTTATCTGCTCTTCCTTTTTTGTGCTTTATTCCTGCCCAATGAGAGTGCCCCGCCATAATTATCTTTCTAAAACTCCACCAGTTATCACTCTTTGAATATTTTTTGCTAATCCAGTTTTTTCATCTGCTTGTACAATTATACCTGAGATAGTTGCTTCCCCTGAAGCTGGAAAATGTTGTTTTGCATCTTTGTGCTTCAAAAATCTTTTTACAGAATTCTCTTTGTTCATTCCAATTACAGAGTTGTAATCACCACACATTCCTATATCTGTTTGATATGCCGTTCCATTTATTAAAATTCTACTATCAGCTGTTGGAACATGAGTGTGAGTTCCTACAACAGCAGTAGCTTTTCCATCGTAAAAGTGTCCCATGGCCATTTTTTCACTTGTAATTTCACCATGAAAGTCAACTATTATGAAATCAACATTATCTTTAAGCTTAATTTTTTTTTGTAATTCTGTTGCTATTGAAAAAACATCTTGTGTCTTTTTCATAAATACATTGCCCATTAAATTAATTACGCCAACTTTAAATTTATTATTTTTTATTTGATATATTCCAAATCCATTACCTGGAGATCCCTCAGCTAAATTTGCTGGTCTCAGCAACCTTTTTTCATTAGCTATAAAGTTGGTAGTTTCGCTTTTATCCCAAATATGGTTACCAGAAGTAATTACATCTACCCCTTTTAAAAAAAAATCATCTGCTATACTTTTAGTAATACCTTTGCCATCATCCGCAGAATTTTCTCCATTTATAATCGTAAAATCTATTTTTTTTTCTAATATAATTTTTTTTAAACTTGAGCTAACGGCTTCTCTTCCAGAAATGCCCATTATATCTCCTAAAATCAATATATTTGTCATTTTTGCAAACCCTTTTCTGTTAAAATATAATTTAATTTAACGTCATGTTCAGATATTGGTAACTTATTATATTTTTGAAATGAAAATGCAACTCCAACAGTTATAATTTTTTTATTTAATTTTAAGTATTTATTTAAAAAGATGTCATAAAAACCTTTTCCGTATCCTAATCGGTTATTATATTTGTCAAACGCTAGCAAAGGCAACAATATTAAATCTGGCATAAATGATTTTTGTTTTTCTACAACAGGCTCCAACATTCCGAAACGATTAACTTTCAATATATCAAGATATTTCCACTTATAAAATTTAATAAATCTTTTTTTAAAAATTACGGGTAATAAATTTATCTTATTCCTTTTTTTTTCAATTATTTTTAAAAAATTCAATGTATTTACCTCAAAGTTTGATGGATAGTAAGATGAAATATGAATTATTTTATTTTTAGGAAACTTTCTTAAAAGTTTCATAATAGGCAAAAAATAATGATCCTGAACTTCAAAATAGTTTTTTTTTCTAATTTTAAAAAATTTTCTTCTAAGATGCTTTTTGTCCAACATCAACTAATTTTTTGAAATATTTTCTGTATTACTGATAATTTCTTCCAAAGATTTAGTAGTCCTATCAATCATTGATTCATACAAATCGCTACTCTCATCTATGGTTTTCTTAAATTCATCTATTTCAGTATTTAATTTTTGTATTTCAATATCTTTATTCTTTTTATATGTAATTGCTAAAGATTTAAGCTCTAAAAACTTCTTTGATAAATTATCTAATTTAATTTTTTGTTTGCTCACTCTCTCTTTTAAATCAAAATATTCATCGATAAGTTGAATTGTAGTAATTAATAAAAGTTTATTCTCACCTATATTTCCAAGTTTATCTTTCAATTCAGAATATTTTTTATCTAAAAATTTTGTTAATTTTTTTAAAGACTCTTCTTGGCCGTCATCGCATGAAAGCAAATAATCTTTTTTGTTAAATTTAATATTTACATTTGCCATTTTTCTATTTCCTCTACTAAACTTTGAGTCTCTTGACTTAATTCATCGATTTCTTGACTAAATTTTTCCTCTTTCTCAGATTTACTCTTTACTTCTTCTTCAAGTTTTAAAATTTTTTTTTTTAAATATTTGTGTTCATTTAAAAGTTCTTGATATTTTTTTTCGATATTTTTTTTTTCACTTTCTAATTGATTTTTTTCTATTTCAATTTTTTTTGAATTATTGTTGCTCTGTGTATAACTAAACGATAAACCGCTAAGTTTATTTAAAAGTTGATTTAAATTTTTTTGTTTATTTTCTAAATTTCTCATACTTAATTTTTTTATAACATAATATTGATATACAGAGTTTTAGTCTATATAGGTATTTTAACAGTGAACACAAAATTTAATCAATTAGCAAACGCAATTAGGTTCCTATCTATTGATGCTGTGCAAAAAGCAAACTCTGGCCATCCTGGTATGCCTATGGGTATGGCTGATGTGGCTACAGTACTATTTAAATACCACCTGAGGTTTAACCCTGAAAATCCAAGTTGGATTAATAGAGATAGATTTGTTTTATCTGCAGGTCATGGTTCTATGCTCCTGTATTCTTTGCTCTATTTAACTGGATACAAAAGTATCACTCTTGAAGACATAAAAAATTTCAGACAAATTAATTCGATATGTGCCGGACACCCTGAGTATGAAAAAAATTCAGGAATAGAAACTACTACTGGCCCCCTTGGCCAAGGTCTTGGAAATTCCGTAGGGATGGCTATTGCTGAACAACTTTGGAGAAAAAAATTTGGATCTAATTTAATCAATAACAAAACATATGTAATTGCTAGTGATGGTGACTTTATGGAGGGTATTAGTCATGAAGCTATGAGCTTGGCAGGACATCTTAAACTTAAAAATCTTGTTGTTTTTTTTGATAACAATAAGATATCAATTGATGGATCAACGTCTTTGAGTGTTTCAGACAATTACAAAAAAAGATTTGAAGCATACGGTTGGAATTTTCTTGAAGTTGATGGTCACAATGAAAAAAAAATATCAAAAGCAATTTCTAAAGCTTCAAAATCTCAAAAACCAACGCTTATATCCTGTAAAACAATTATAGGCTTTGGATCACCAAATAAATCTGGGAAGGCTTCTTCTCATGGATCGCCTTTAGGTGAAGATGAAATTATATTAGTTAGAAAAAAACTCAAATGGGATAACGATTCATTTTCAATACCTCAAAAAATTCTAGAAGAGTGGAGAAAAATTGGAAATAAAGGTATTGAATTAGAACATAAATGGAAAAAAGAACTCGATAAAAAAGATAAAAATTTTAAAATAGAATTTAACAAATTTTTTGAAAACACAAAGCTTGAAAATTTAGAAAAAGTAATTGACGAACAAAAAATAAAATATTTTGAGACTAAGCCAAGTATGGCAACTAGACAATGCTCTCAAATTGCTATTGAAAACGTAACAAAACATTTTTCTCAAATAATAGGAGGTTCAGCAGATTTAAGTGGTTCTAACAACACTAAAACAACTAATTCAAAACCTATTACCTCTAAAGACTTTGGTGGAAACTATATTCATTACGGAGTAAGAGAACACGGTATGGCTGCAGTAATGAATGGTCTAGCTCTCTATGGTGGAACTATCCCATACGGAGGAACCTTTTTAATTTTTTCAGATTACTGTAAACCCTCAATAAGATTATCTGCACTTATGGGTTTAAAAGTAATTTATATTTTTTCGCATGACTCAATTGGATTAGGAGAAGATGGCCCAACTCATCAGCCTATTGAACAACTAGAAGGATTAAGAGCTATTCCAAATTTAAATGTTTTTAGACCCGCAGATATAAACGAAACTCTTGAATGCTGGGAGATAGCACTTAGAAGTGAAAAAACTCCAAGCGTCATTGCTTTATCTAGACAAAAACTTCCATACATTAACCAAACTATATCGAGAGAAAACAAATGTTCTTTTGGGGCTTATGATGTAAAAATTACTTCTCATGACAGTAATGTTGTTTTAATTGCTTCCGGTTCAGAATTAGAGTTAGCTTTGGAAATACAAAAACAATTAAAAGAAAACAACATCGAGTCAAAAGTAGTGTCAATGCCATGTCAAGAATTATTTGATAATCAGTCAGAGGAATATAAACAAAAAATATTAGAAAATAATTCTTATATTTTTACTTTAGAAGCCGGCAGAACGACTTCCTGGCAAAAATATATTGAAAAAAAAGGTAAAAATATTGGTATAAACAAATTTGGTAAAAGCGCACCTTACAAAGAAATATATGAACACTTTAATCTGACAAGCGACAAAATAGTGGACTTAATACAAAATGTATTAAAAAAATAATTTAAAAATTTGAATGCCTGAAATTAAATACTTTCCAGAAGAAATAAATATTGAAAATAAGTCAATAATAATTAGATTAGATTTAAATGTTCCTTTGAAAGATAGAAAAATACAAGATGAAACAAGAGTCCTGCTCACAATACCATTTTTAGAAAAATTAATAAAAAAAAAAGCAAAAATAATTATTTTATCTCATTTAGGGCGACCAAAAGGGATTAAAAATAGAGACCTTTCTCTATTACCGGTTTTTAAACTTTTAAAAGAAAAAATTAAGACGAATATTTATTTTTTTACAGGAGAGGTAAACGAAAAAGCTAAGCTCAAAAGCTCATACCTAAAATCGGGTGAGATACTTTTGTTTGAAAATATTAGATTTTACAAAGGTGAAAATGAAAATGAAACTAAGTTTGCCAAAAACCTAGCCTCTTTAGGTCAAATTTTTATTAATGATGCTTTTTCTTGTTCTCACAGAGAACAAGCATCTATACACAAAATTACTGAATTTATTAAAGAGTCATATGCGGGCCCACTACTCAAAAAAGAAATAAATGCAATTAATCTAGTAATAAAAAATAAAAAAAAGCCAGTAACCTGTATTATCGGAGGTTCAAAAATTTCAACTAAGATAAATGTGATTTCAAATCTTATGAAAGATGTTAATAATATTGTAATCGTAGGAGCAATGGCTAATAATTTTTTATTAAACAAAGGTTTTAAAATTGGAAAATCATTAGTAGAAAAAGATTGTGATCATATTATCGATAAAATCTATTTAGATGCAAAAAAAAATAGTTGTAAAATAATTTTACCAATAGACTGCGGAGTAGCAAAGAATTTTGAGGGCTCTTACACCCCGAGAGATAATAATAAAATAAATGAAGATGAAATAATACTGGATATTGGACCAAAAACTATTGAAAATATTGAGAGTGTTATTGATAACTCAAAAACTGTTTTATGGAATGGTCCAGCTGGCTACTTTGAAAATAAAAACTTTTCTCAAGGAACTAATGCTATAGCTTACAAAATTTCCACAAATACAAACAAAAAAATATTAACATCAGTCGTTGGGGGTGGCGACACTATATCTGCAATAAATAAAATTGAAAAAAAATTAATATTTTCTCACTTATCAACAGCTGGAGGTGCTTTTTTAAATTTTCTTGAAGGAAAAGACTTGCCTGGGCTAAGTGTTTTAAAATAAATACTAATTTATGACATTGGAAGAAATAGCAAAAAAAATGTGTGCTAAAGGAAAAGGAATATTAGCAGCCGACGAAAGTACTGGAACAATTGCTAAAAGATTTAAAAGTATTAACGTAGAAAATACTGAGAAAAATAGACTTAATTTTAGACAAACTCTTTTTAGCTCTAATGCAATGAAAGAATATATTGGTGGCGTTATACTATTTGATGAAACAATTAGGCAGAAAACATCTTCTGGAATTGCCGTGCCTGAACTCATAACAAAAAATAATTCTATCCCAGGAATTAAAGTAGACAAAGGTGCTAAACCGCTTGCTGGTTCAAAAGAGGAAACTATAACTGAAGGTTTAGATGGGCTTAGAGAAAGATTAAAGGAGTACTACGAACTTGGAGCTAGATTTACAAAATGGAGAGCGGTTTATAATATTTCTGAAAAAAATCCTTCAAAACAGTCTATAAAGGCTAATGCACATGCCCTAGCTAGATATGCGGCTTTAGTTCAAGAAGCTAATATGGTTCCGATTGTAGAGCCTGAAGTATTAATGGACGGATCTCATGATATAGATAAATGCTTTCAAGTTACGACTAATGTTCTAAATGAATGTTTTAATGAATTAGAATTACACAAAGTAAATTTAAAAGGAACTGTTTTAAAACCTAATATGGTTATACCTGGCTCGAATTCGCCTAAAAAAGTTAGTTCTGAAGAAATAGCAAAAAAAACATTAGATTGTTTGAAAAAAAATGTCCCAGAGAATGTTCCCGGCATTGCTTTCTTGTCAGGAGGTCAATCAGAGATAGAGGCAAGTAAGAACTTAAATGAAATAAACAAAATAAACGATACTAAATTTCTAATAACTTATTCGTACGGAAGAGGTCTGCAAGCTAGTGCATTAAAAGCTTTTGGCAAAGACTTAAATAATTTTAAAAAAGTACAAGATGCTTTTGCACATCGAGCTAAAATGAACAGCCTGTCTTCTAAAGGAGAATGGTCAGAAAATTTAGAAAAAGAGGCAGCGGCTTAATTAATTTGAATAGATTAGTATATTTAATCTCTCCTAATAAAATTTATAAAGACTTTTATGAAGACTTAAATAAAGTCTTAAAAACTAAAAAAGTAAAATTTTTTCAGCTTAGACTTAAAAAAGACTCTAAAAAAAAAATTATATTTATAGGAAGAAAAATTAAAAAAATTACTAAAAAATATGATGTAAAATTTATAATAAATGACAGTGCAAGTATTGCGAAAAAAATTAATGCTGACGGTTGTCATGTTGGACAAAATGACGGATCTTTGACTAGCGTAAAACAATCTTTAAAAAATAAAATCATAGGTGTTACCTGCCATAACTCCAAAAAATTAGCTTTAAGAGCAATTAAAAATAAAGTTCAATACGTCGCTTTCGGATCCTTCTATAAATCAAAACTTAAAACAAATGCTAAAAAAGCTGAATTAAAAGTTCTTAAATGGGCAAAAAAAAATATTAAAAAACCGGTTGTGGCAATAGGTGGTATAAATGATAAAAATTACAAAAAATTAATTAATGCGGGAGCCAATTATATTGCAATTTCAACTTTTATTTGGGATAACCCTGCTTTGAAACCAGATCAAGCAATAAAAAAATTTATATAATGAAAATATTAGCAAGTGAAATTAGACCGGGGAATATCATAGAATATAAAAATGATTACTGGAAAGTTTTAAAGACACAACATGTCAAGCCAGGTAAAGGTGGTGCGTTTAACCAAGTTGAATTAAAAAGCATAACTAAAGGAACTAAACTAAATGAAAGATTTAGGTCTGGTGAAAATGTTGAAAAAGCAGAACTTGATGATAAAAAATTTAATTTTTTATATTTGGATGACGATAATTGTCATTTTATGGACAATATATCTTTTGAACAAGTATCAATACCTAAATCTCTTACAGAAGAAAAATACAAACTTTTAAGAGAAAATCTTGAAGTAACTATTACTTTTATGGATGAAAAACCTATATCTATCGAGCTACCAAATAATATTGAGTGTACAATTGAAACTACAGACGCTGCAATAAAAAATCAGACTGCTTCATCTTCATATAAACCCGCAAAATTAGATTGTGGAATTAATATAACTGTTCCACCTTTTATAGAGTCTGGAGAAAAAGTAATAATTGATACCAGGACTTTAGAATATGTCAAAAAAGTAAACTAATGAGATTGAACTCACCAAAAATGAACTTAATTTATAAAGCTTGTATGAAAGCTTCAAAAGCTTTAATTAGAGATTTTGGTGAAATTGAAAAACTTCAGGTTTCTGCGAAAGGTCCGGGAGATTTTGTTACAGCAGCCGACAAAAGATCAGAAAAAATAATAATTGAGGAACTTTTAAAGGCACATCCAGACTATGGGGTGCTAAGTGAAGAGTCTGGAGAAATAAACAAAAATAATAAAAATAATAGATGGATTATAGATCCAATTGATGGAACCTTAAATTTTTTAAATGGTATACCTCATTTTGCTATTTCCATAGGCTACGAAGAAAACGGTGAAATTATTTGTGGTTTAATATTTGACCCTATTAAAGATGAAATGTTTTTTGCCGAAAAGGGAGCTGGTGCTTTTCTTAACAATTCTAGAATACGAGTATCAAATAAAAGTAAATTAGTAGATAGCATATTGATAACAGGTGGACCAAAATTTGATAGTGAAAGTAAAGATAGAATTTTTAAAGAATATATTCATATCTCAAAAAAAATTAATGCTCCTATAAGAAAATTTGGGAGTGCAGCTTTAGATATTGCTTATGTAGCTTCAGGGCGTTTCGATGGATATTGGCAGTGGGACTTAAAGTATTGGGATATTGCAGCTGGACTAATTATTTTAAAGGAAGCAGGTGGCTTTGTTGACTTTTTGGACTCTAGTGAAAAAAACTCAATAAAAAAGAATATAATAGCAACTAATTCTAAAATACATCAAGATCTTCAAAGTCTTTTGCTAAAAAAAAATATTGAGTAAGCGATGTATATAATATAGAAATTTATCCATGAAAAAAAATATTCACCCTGATTATCACAACATAAAAGTTGTTATGACCGATGGAACTGAATTTGAAACCAGATCTACTTGGGGTAAAAAAAATGATGTATTGAAATTAGATATCGATCCAAAGTCTCACTCTGCTTGGACTGGTGGTGCTCAGAAAATTTTAGATAAAGGACGAGTGAGCAAATATAATAAAAAATTTAGTAATCTAAGAACAAAAAACAAATAATTTTATGTCAGAAACTCCGTTTATGCCAAAGGCTACAGCTGTTTGGTTAGTTGAAAATACAACACTTACTTTTAAACAAATTGCAAATTTTTGTAATCTTCATGAATTAGAAATAAAAGGAATTGCTGACGGGGATGTAGCGAAAGGAATAAAAGCATACAATCCAATATTAGCAGGTCAATTGACTCGAGAAGAAATAGATACCTGTTCAAAAAATCCAGAAAAAACTTTGACGCTTACTAAAAGAGTTGAAGATGTAGAAGTGAAAGAAAGAAAAAAACCTAAATACACTCCACTATCAAAAAGACAAGATAGACCAGATGCTATTCTTTGGTTGGTGAAAAACTATTCTGAACTTACTGATGGTCAAATCTCTAAATTAGTAGGGAGTACAAAAGGTACTGTTTCATTAATAAGAAAAAGAAGTTATTGGAATTTTTCTAATCTCAAAGCAAAAGATCCTGTAATTTTAGCTCTTTGCTCTCAGGAAAATTTCGAAAAAGCGCTAGGGAAAGCAAAAAGGCGTGTTGAAAGAGAGAAGAAAGCAAAAATGAAAGAGGAAGCTAAGACATCTGCTGTTTCTTAAAAATAAAGCCATTTGATAATTTAATTCTATATAGACAATCAATCATTAAGATGTTAACAACCGACTTAATTTAACTGGAGGTTTTTATTAAAATAGAAGTAAAAGATAATAATGTTGAACAGGCTCTAAGAGTTTTGAAAAGAAAACTACAAAGAGAGGGTTTTTTTAAAGTGGTTAAAATGAAAAGTAATTATGAAAAACCATCTGAGAGAAAAAAAAGAATTAAAACTGAAAATATTAAAAGAGTTAAAAAGCTTCAGAAGTTAAAAAATAGATTTTAATAAAATTTTAAAAAAGGTTGTGTATGCCACAGGGCAAAGTTAAATGGTTTAATTCAAAAAAAGGTTACGGATTTATTACAGAAGATAAAACAGAGAAAGATATTTTTTTACATGTTTCAGCTCTTGAAGAATCAAAATTAAGAATATTAAAAGAGGATCAAAAGCTTGAATTTGAAATTAAAAAAGAAAAAGATAAATTGCAGGCTATAAATTTAAAAAAAGTTTAATTATCGCGGGGTGGAGCAGTCTGGTAGCTCGTCAGGCTCATAACCTGAAGGTCGTAGGTTCAAATCCTACCCCCGCAACCAAGAAAATGACTAACAATATTAGAAACATAACAATTATTGCACACGTTGATCATGGCAAAACTACCTTGATTGACACTTTAATGAAACAAAGTGGCTCATTCAGAGATAATGAGGTGGTTGAAGAAAGAGTAATGGACTCAGGAGAATTAGAAAAAGAAAGAGGAATTACAATTTTGGCTAAACCAACTTCCATAGATTGGAAAGACTCAAGAGTAAATATTATAGATACTCCTGG
>MDTB01080794.1_pt1 | contig 12122 bp, 12 predicted proteins | sample 811161 | NCBI WGS metagenome assembly MDTB01 (sample SAMN05326650, study PRJNA326480) | marine metagenome | isolation source: seawater | place: Mediterranean Sea | collected 2009 | reverse complement strand
TCTCTTTCAATAAAACCATAACCTTTAGTTCCATTGAACCACTTTACTTTGCCTTTTAGACTCATTTGTTTTTCCTTACTTAGTTATTAACGTAATATTAGTAAAAATTACTAATATCGCCGTTTAATAGATTTCTATATTAAATGTCAAGTGAATGATCGGGTTTTAAATGAAAAAATTAATAAAATTACCGGTTTGCTACAATAATATGGCAAATATTGTAGCTGCTAATAGGAAAATGATAGGTACTAGAAAGAAATTTTTTCTTTCTTGAATAAACCTTGAAATTTTAGAAATAGCTGTTTCGGCATATCCTAATTTTCCTCCTAAAGCATCTGGAGGTTTTCTAAAACCTTGATCTCTACCAATTTTCAAAAATTTTGCTTTTCTTTGATTAAAAATTTCTTCCCCTGATAAATTTTTAAAACTTTCAAGATTATTTAATATAGATTTTTTAATTTTACTTGACATCTCTTTATCGTCACGATGTGCACCCCCTACAGGTTCATCTATGATTTCATCTACAATTCCTAATTTAAAAAGTTCTTTAGCGGTTAATTTCATTGCATCTGCTGCCTCTAATGATTTTGTCGGATCTCTCCATAGGATAGATGCACATCCTTCAGGAGATATAACTGAATATATTGAGTGCTCTAACATTATAACTTTATTAGAAGATGCTAAAGCAATCGCACCTCCTGAACCACCTTCTCCGATTATGATTGAAATGTTTGGAACTTTGAGTGACATACAACATTCTATAGAATTGGCTATTGCCATTGCTTGGCCTCTTTGTTCTGCACCTATGCCAGGGTAAGCACCTGGTGTGTCTATAAAACTTATAACAGGAATTTTAAAACGGTTAGCAAGATTCATTAGTCTTATACACTTTCTGTAACCTTCTGGTTTCATCATTCCAAAGTTTCTTTCCATTCTACTGTTTAGATCTTCTCCTTTTTCTTGACCTAAAATTAAAACAGATTTATTTTCAATTCTTCCAAAACCCGCAATTATAGATTTATCATCACCAAAAAACCTATCACCTGACAATAAAGTAAAATCTGAAAAAATTTCCTTAATATAAAAATTAGCTCTGGGTCTATTTTCGTGTCTAGCTACTAAAGTTTTTTGCCAACTATTAAGATTTGAATATGTTTTTTTTAATTTTTCATTAATTTCATCCTGAATTTTTTGTATTTTAGCGGTGTCTACTTCTGAAATTCCATCCTTATCAAAAGGATTTTTTGAAGAATCTAGATCTTCTTCAAGATTTTTTATTTCTTTTTCAAATTCTAAATAATTTTTCATTATTTTTTAAAGAAAATAATATTAGTAATTTGAATAAAATTCAAATGTGTCAATAAAGTGTTGTGAAAGTACTTATAATTTGCTCTATTATGTAAAAATGAAAAAAATAATTATTAACAACTTACAGGTGGATGAAGGACTAGTTAATTTTATTAACAAAGAAGCTATTCCTGGCACAAACGTTAATATTGACAATTTTTGGAATAATTTTAGTGAAGTGGTCAATGACCTTGCTCCAATTAACAAATCTTTAATAAAAAAGAGAGAAATAATTCAAAAAAAAATTGACGATTGGCACAAAAACAATAAAGGGAAAGATTTTGACAAAAAAGAATATTCTAAATTTTTAGAATCAATTTCATATATAGTAAAGGAAAAGGAAGACTTTCAAATTGAAACCTCGGGTGTAGATAAAGAAATTTCATCAATAGCTGGCCCGCAACTTGTTGTGCCAGTAGATAATGCAAGGTACGCTCTTAATGCAGCTAATGCTCGTTGGGGAAGTCTTTACGATGCACTTTATGGAACTGATGTTATTTCCGGAGATAAAGGCAAAGGGTATAACGAGAAAAGAGGAAATGAGGTTAGAAATTATGTTAAAGATTTTTTAGATGAAGTTGTGCCTTTATCAAATGTAAGTTGGAAAGAAATTTCTAATATAAAAATTAAAGATAAAGATTTAACTTTTTTTGTAGATGAAAAAGAAAACTATTTAAAAAATAAAACACAGTTTGTAGGTTTTAACGGAGATAAAGATAAACCTAATTCAATACTTATTAAAAATAATAATCTTCATATTGATATTTTAATTGATCCGAATCATATAATAGGAAAATCTGATAAGGCTTCTATCTCTAATGTAATAGTAGAGTCTGCAATATCTACTATTATAGATAATGAGGATTCTGTTACTGCTGTAGATGCAGAAGATAAGGTCAAATGTTACAGAAATTGGTTGGGCCTTATGAAAGGGAATCTAACGGCTAATTTGGAAAAAAATGGAAAAAAATTTATTAGAAAACTAAACTCCGATAGAAGTTATATCTCAAAAGAAGGAAAAAAAATAAATTTACATGGTAGAGCATTACTTTTAAACCGAAACGTTGGTCACTTGATGACTAACTCTGCAATTATATTAAAAGATGGATCTGAAATTCCTGAAGGAATAATGGATGCATTTGTTTCAACCTTATGTGCGTTACATGATTTTAAAAATAAAAATAATTCAAGAACGGGTTCTGTTTATATTGTTAAACCAAAAATGCATGGACCAGAAGAAGTTGCTTTTACCAATACACTTTTTGGAAAAGTAGAAGAAGCCTTGGGTATAAAAAAATATTCCATAAAAGTTGGAATAATGGATGAAGAAAGAAGAACTACTGTAAATTTAAAAGAATGTATTAGAGAGGTAAAAAATAGAATAGTTTTTATTAATACTGGTTTTTTAGATCGAACTGGAGATGAAATGCATACTTCTTTTGAAGCAGGCCCAATGATTTTTAAAGGTGATATGAAAAAATCAACGTGGTTAGGAACTTATGAAAATTGGAATGTAGATGTTGGGTTAAATTGTGGTTTCTCTGGCAAAGCTCAAATAGGAAAAGGGATGTGGGCAATGCCAGATCAGATGGCAAATATGATGGAACAAAAAATTAGTCATCCACAATCTGGCGCGAATTGTGCTTGGGTTCCCTCACCAACAGCTGCAACTCTTCACTCCTTGCATTATCACAAAGTGAATGTTTTTAATGAACAAGAGAAAATTAAATCTAGAAACAAAGCAAAGCTTGAAAATATTTTGGAAATACCTAGAGCAGATAGACCAAATTGGCAAATAGACGACATCAATCGTGAGTTAGAAAATAATGCACAGGGTATTTTAGGTTATGTTGTGAGATGGATAGACCAAGGTGTAGGTTGTTCAAAAGTCCCAGATATAAATAATATTGGTTTAATGGAAGACCGGGCAACTTTACGAATATCTTCTCAGCATATGGCTAATTGGCTGCATCACAACATCTGTACTAAAGATCAAGTTATGAAAGTTATGAAAAAAATGGCAGTAATTGTAGATAAGCAAAATAAAGAAGATAAAAATTATACTCCAATGGCTCCTGATTATGAGAAATCAATAGCTTTTGCAGCAGCTTGTGACCTTGTTTTTAAGGGAAGAGAACAGCCATCAGGGTATACAGAACCCTTGCTTCATAAAAAGAGACTTGAAAAAAAATCTAGTCTGTAGAAACAGGTACTCTGTTTTTAAAAGCTGAAATCAAAGTTCCGTCATCTAATTGTTCTATCTCGCCTCCAACCGGCAAGCCTTGCCCAAGTTTTGAAATTTTAATTTCTCCGTTCTTGACTGCATCCTCTATATAGTGGGCAGTAGTTTGGCCTTCAACCGTTGCACTAGTAGCAATGATTACCTCTTTTAAATTATTTTTTTTTATTCTTCTTACAAGAGAGTCGATTAATAAATCTTTTTGTTCGTAATTTTCATTTGCATTTAAAGTACCACCTAAAATATGAAAATGTCCTTTAAAAGTATTTGATGATTCAATTGCCCACATATCAGCTAAATTCTCAACTACGCATATTTTATCGTAATTATTAATATTTTTTTCACAAACACATTGAGTATCTAATACTTTTAGATTCCCACAATCTTTACAACGAACCACTTTTTTGTAAACATTGGCTAAAGATTTAGCCAAAGGTTTAATAAAGCTCTCTTTGTTATTTATAAGTTTTAAAATTATTCTTCTTGCAGATTTAGGCCCCAGACCTGGTAGTTTTGAAAATTGTTTAATTAATTCTTCTATTTCTGGGGTATGACTATTCATTTACAGTGGAGGCTTTATATCAAAAGGTAAATTTGAAGTACCTGTGGCTTTTGCTAATTCTTCAGATGTTTTTTTTTTGAGTTTTTCTTTAGCATCATGATATGCGGCAATAATAAGATCATTAATAATTTCACCTTTTTCTTTTTTAATATTTTCATCTACAAAAATCGTTTTCATCTCATAATCTCCTGTTAAAGTAACTTTGACCAGATCTCCGCCAGACTTTCCCGTCACTTCTATTTTTTTTAAATTTTGTTGAACCTCTTTCATCTTTTCTTGCATTTGTTTTGCTTTAGATATTATATCGGTAAAATTATTCATTATCTTTTTTAACCTCTAATAATTCTGCGTCTGGAAAGAATTGAGTCATTTCTTTAAAGATTTTCGTACTTTTTTCTTCTTTAATAATTTTTTCTTTATCCTCAATTTTTTTCTGATGGAAAGTTTTGGATTTATCTTCTTTACTTAAACTTATTATCCATCTTTTTCCAGTCCAATCAAAAAGATTTTGTGAAAGTTTTTTTATAAAATTTTTATTTAAGTTTTCATTAAAATTTATATCAATTTTCCCTGTTTCAAATTTAACTAATTTAACATTTCTTTCAAGATCATACTTTAATTCCATCTCCTTATTAGTTTCTGCTAATTTAATTAAGTCTGAAAAAGAATTAATCTGAAAATTAGTTTTTGTAACTACATCTTTTTTTTCAACTGTTTTGGCTTGCACAGTACTTTTCATTTGATCTCTAGTAAAATTAGATTGTTTGACTTCTAAATCTCTTTTTTCAGTTTCGTCCGGCGTTGAATTAACACCTGATAATTTTTCATAGTTTAAATTTCTTTCTTCATTGTTATTATGCTCATCAATGTTCTTTGCATGCATAAGCTGCATTAAAAACATTTCTAAAGCTATATTTTCATTTGAGACAGATTTTAAATCATCTATAGTTTTAAGAGTTAACTGCCAAAATAAGCCCAGGTCTTGCATATTTAGATTCTTGCTTCCTGTTTCGATTAGTTCCAATTCAGCTTCGGAAAGAAGCATGTCTTTTCCAATAGGTCCTAGATTTATTCTTCTTCCAAACAAATAAATTAATTCTAAAAAATCATTTAAAAAGTTTTTTGGATCCAAACCATTATCGATGAGTTCATGTAACAACTGCAAAGCCTTTTTTTCTTCTGCCTTTAATACATAATTGAGTAAATTAATTAAAATTGACTTGTCTGCTAATCCAAGCATTTTCCTTACATCAAAATCCTCAATATTCTTTGTTTTGTCCAAGCTTTGGAAGATTAAAGCTCTATCTAGTAAAGATACTGCGTCTCTTACAGAACCCTCTGATGCTCTTGCTAATAATTTTAAAGCTGTATCAGATATTTTTCCTTTTTCAATTGTTGATATTTTTTTTATATGCTCAAAAATTTTGTTTAAACTTACTCTTCGTAAATCAAATCTTTGGCATCTAGACAATATCGTTACAGGAATCTTTCTGGACTCTGTTGTTGCTAAAATAAATTTGAGTCTTTCAGGTGGCTCTTCTAAAGTTTTTAAAAGTCCATTAAAAGCTTGTTTAGATAACATATGAACTTCATCTATTATAAATACTTTATATTTTGCATTTGTTGGATTGTATTTAGAATTTTCAATTAATTCTCTTATGTCATCAATTCCTGTCTTTGATGCTGCGTCCATTTCTAGAACATCAATGTGATTTGATTGTTCTATTTGTTTGCAATGATCACATAAATTTTGTTCATTGTATTTTGGTCCTTGGTCTATATCGTTTGTACAGTTTAAAGCTTTAGCAATGAGTCTAGCAGTTGTCGTTTTGCCAACACCCCTAATTCCTGTAAGAAGATATGCGTTTGGAGTCTTTCCAATCTTAATAGCATTAGAAATTGTCTCTGCTATTACTTCTTGTCCCAAGAGATCTCCAAATACTTTTGGCCTATATTTTAGAGCTAAGATTTTTGATTTAATATTATTTTCCATACAAGGAGACCAAACAACCCGCTTTCAAAAGTTCGTGCTGCTGTTGTTACACCCTGACACATTAAACATATCGAAACCGCCTGTATGGCCTCCAAATTATTATATCAGTATCAAATTGAATTCTACAAGTCTCGAATCTTAAGTTTGTGGACTATTTTTTTTGTCTAAAAGAGGAGGCTTCATAAACTCCCAAAATATTCAAACTTTGAGTGTGAAAACCTAGTTCTTCTAAAGCTTTCTGAACTCTTTTATCTTCAATATGACCTTCCATATCTAAATAAAAATTTGTTTGGTCAAATGTGTTTTTCACTGAAAAACTTTCTAATTTTGTTAAGTTTACTTGATTTGTAGCAAAGCCACCTAAACATTTGTATAAAGCTGCAGGGATACTTTTTAAACGAAATATACAGCTCGTAATATAAATTTTATTTTTTTCATATTGAGGTTGGCTAATATTTTTTCCCATAATTAAAAATCTAGTAACATTATTTTTTTCGTCCTCAATATTCTTCATCAAAAGTTTAAGCTTATAAATTTCGCCTGAAAGTGTAGAAGCAATTGCAGCTATAGATTTATCATCTCCTTTTGAAAGATCTTTCGCAGATCCAGCAGTGTCAGCAGAAATTATTGTTTGAAATTTATACTTTTGAATAATTTTTTGACATTGATCTATTGCTTGAGCGTGGCTCCTTATATATTTAATATCCTCTAAATTAGCATTTTGTTTAACTAAAAGATTGTGTTCAACTGTCTGGAAATGTTCGGCATATATTTGTAACTTGTACTTAGGTAAAAGATAATGAATATCCGCTACTCTTCCTGCCAAAGAATTTTCAATTGGAATAACTATTTTATAGTTTTCATCTTGATTTGCTGTCCTAAAAGTTTCTTCAAAGGTTGGGCAAGCCTTAATTGAAGATCCAGGAAAAATTTTTTCACAAGCAATATGAGAATAGGCACCCATCTCACCTTGAAACGCAATTTTTTGCTTACTCATTTATTCTCCATAATTTTTTTTATTTCTTCTAAATCAGAATTTGTGTCAATGCTAAGAGGGTTGGATGCAGTATACCCTACATGAATTTTCATATTGTTTTCTAGTGCTCTCATTTGCTCTAAGTTTCTCTCTATTTCTAATTTGCTTCTTTTCAAATTTACATACCGCATTAAAGCTTTATTAGTAAAGGCATAAATACCTATATGGTGATATATTGATTTGTGTTCCTGATTCAACAAATCTCTTCTAAAATCTAAAGCTTCTGAAAAACCAGATTTCATTATATCTGCACTTGTTATTACTTTTACTATATTTTGGTTTATAAGCTCTTCTTTTGCTTCTATAGATGAAGCTAGGGTAGCGACATCACACAAATTTTTTTTCATATAATCGCTTAATTTTTTAATGGCACTTGAATCAAGATTTGGCATGTCACCTTGTAAATTTATAATAATATTTGGTTCAGAAGAATAAAAATTTTTAAAACCTTCAAAAACCCTGTCTGTACCTGTTTCGTGTTTGCTTAAGGACATGAATGAGTTACCTCCATGTCTCTTGATTAGTTCGGCTATGTCTTTGTCTGGTGTAACAACCAAAACATCACCTATTTGAGAATTTTTTGCTAAATCGTAAACATGCAAAATCATCTCTTTACCATTGATTAACTTTAAGGGCTTGTTGGGAAGTCTTTTTGCTTTTAAGCGTGAAGGGATAATAACAACTGTATTGCTCATAAATATTTATGCGGCTCAAAGACGCAATATTATTAAATTTACTTTAAGTTTTTTATATAAACTCGTGATATATTTACTGTATTAGTTATCAAATTTATGAATGGTTTTGAAATAAATAAAATTATAGCAGCTATAATTTTTACAGTTTTAGTTGTTTTTGGAATAGAAAAAATCACAGATCTTGTGTTCTTTGTTAAAAAACCCTCAGAGGCTGCTTATAAAGTTGAGGCACCTATAAAAACAGTAAGTTCAGATACATCCGCTTCTGGTGCAGTAGATATCAAAGCACTTTTAGCAATGGGAACTATAGAGCATGGCCAAAAAGTATTTAAAAAATGTTCCGCATGTCACGTGGTAGCAAAAGGTGGTAAAAATAAAATTGGTCCAGTTCTTTACGGTGTGTTAGGTAAAAAATCTGCATCCATAACAGATTATAAATACTCAAAAGCTCTTGTAGCCCATGGAAAAGTTTGGTCTTTTGCGGAGATGAATGGATACTTAATTAAACCACAGGCACACATTAAGGGAACAAAAATGGCTTTTGCTGGTTTAAAAAAAGAAAAAGATAGAGCTTCAGTAATTCTTTATATGAATAGTAAAAGCGATAGTCCGCTACCTTTACCGTAAATTATTTCATACACCATTCGATAATACTCTTTTGAGCATGAATTCTATTAAAAGCTTGTAACCATACAGCAGATTGTTTTCCATCCATAACTTCACTTGTAACCTCTTCTTCTCTACTAGCAGGAAGGCAATGCATGAAAATTGCATCTGACTTCGCAAGCTTCATAATTCTTTTATTTACCTGATATTTTTTAAGTGCTTTCTTTTTTTTATTTTTATCATCTTTATCACTCATTGAGATCCATTTGTCAGTCATAACACAATCAGCATTTTTTACTGCTTTGCTAGGGTCTTCTGTAATTAAAAGTTTACATTTATTTTTTTTTGCAATTTGTACTACTTTTTTATTCGGCTGATATTTTTTTGGACATGCGATTTTTAATTCAAATTCAAATTTAGAAGCTGCCTCAATAAAAGAATTAGCAACATTATTCCCATCTCCAAGCCAAGCTACAGTCTTTCCTTTTATGTCCCCTTTTAGTTCTTCAAATGTAAGGATATCAGACATAATTTGACATGGATGACTTAGATCAGTGAGTCCATTGATAATTGGAATTTCTAAATGTTTTTTAAACTCATGAATATCTTTATGAGAATCAGTTCTTATCATTAAAATATCTGCATATTGAGATAAAACCTTTGCTGTATCTTTAATTGTCTCATCGCCTTTTCCATAATGAATTTCATTTTGATTCAAAATAATTGATGACCCTCCCAACTGTTTCACGGCTAAATCAAATGAAATCCTAGTTCTAGTTGAGGGTTTACCAAATAACATAATCATAGTTTTTCCTTGAATTGGTTGATCAGAGTCTGGCTGAGAATTTGGTTTTTTTCCTCTTGCTAATTTTCTTTTTTTAGCATTATCAATTATGGATTTTAATTCGCTCATTGATAAATCAGAAATATTAATAAAGTGTTTCATGGATTAAATAAAATTATCACACACATTTCTTATAATTTTTAGTGCGAGATCTAATTCTTGTTTTTTAACGTTTAATGGTGGCAAGATTCTGACTACATTTTCGCCTGCTCTAATTGTAAGTAATTTATTATTCTCAAGTTTTTTTATAAATTTAGTTTGATCATTGTGTAGTTGTAAACCTATTAACAAACCAATTCCTCTTACTTCTTTTATTATTTCTGGATAGTCTTCCTGAATTTTTTTAAGTTCATACAAAAAATATTCTGACATCTTCTCTACATTTTTTAAAAAACCTTTTTTAAAAATTTGATCTAAGACTGCATTTCCTACACTCATAGCTAGTGGGTTTCCTCCAAATGTACTGCCATGAGATCCTGGGGTCATAGCTGAAGCAACCTTCTTGTTCATTAAAAGTGCTCCAATTGGAAAACCTCCCCCGATTCCTTTGGCAATCGGAACAATATCAGGTTTTATCTTTGCATATTCAAAAGCAAAGAATTTTCCCGATCTTCCAATCCCACATTGTACTTCGTCGAGTATTAATAAGATTTTTTTCTTATTACAGAGTTTTCTTAATTCTCTTAAACACCAATCGGGTATAACTTTGATGCCTGACTCTCCCATTGTAGTTTCACACATTATTGCTGCCGTTTTTTTTGTTATAGCTTTTTTTAATCCTTTATGATCGCCAAAATCAAAGTGATCGAAACCTGGAACCTTTGGCCCGAACCCCTCTGTCATTTTTTTAGATCCGCTTGCAAATACCGCGGCTAGTGTCCTGCCATGAAAAGAATTTTTTACGCAGAGAATTCTATTTTTTTGAGGTTTACCAATAGAATAAAAATATCTTCTAGCTGCTTTTATAGCTGCTTCAGTGGCTTCTACTCCGCTATTTTGAAATATTACATAATTTGCAAAAGTTTTTTGGGTAAGTCTTTTTGCTAATCTTTCACTTTCAGGTATTTCAAAAGCGTTTGAAACATGCCAAACTTTTTTTGCTTGCCTATTCATTGCATTTATTAAATATGAATTAGAATGGCCTAAAGAATTTACAGCTATACCCTGAACAAAATCTAAGTACTTTTTGCCGTTTGTAGAATATAAAAAACTTCCTTTTCCTCTTTTAAAAGAAATTTTTCTTCTATTATAATTTTTTGCAAGTGCGCTCATTCTTTACGATTTAATTTTATATCCTCTTTTATAAAGCAAATACGATACGAACCAAAGTAGTATTGATAATATTATAAGGTAAACCGCTCCCGAGAAAATTGATCCATCTGATTGTTCTAAAAACGAGTACCTAAATCCGTCAATCATATAAAAAAATGGATTGCATTTACTTATTATTTGAAGAAATTTAGGAAGATTCTCAATTGAGTAAAAAGTTCCAGATAAAAAAGATAGAGGTATTATTAAAAAATTAGTTACTGATGCCATATGATCAAACTTCTCTGCCCACAAGCCTGCTATTAGACCCAGTAATCCTAAAATAAATGATGAGATAAAAGTATAAAAAATTAGCGTATAGAAATTTCTAATTTCAATATCAACTATAAAGTAAAATATTAGTATAGATACAAAGCCTATCATAAAACTTCTGGTAACCGAGGCAAGGGTTATGGCGCATGTTACTTCACCAGCTGATAAAGGAGCATATAAAATATCCACAATATTTCCTTGCATCTTACCAATCATGAAAGATGAGGAAGAATGAGAGAAAGCTTGTTGTATAATCTGCATTGCTATCAATCCTGGCGCGAGAAAAGTAATAAATGGAAAACCTAAGACATTTGATCTCTCATTACCGATTGCAACCGATAAAACTAAAAGAAAAAGCAATGAAGATACAATTGGGGATAAAAGTGTTTGAACCCAAACGATTAAAAATCTGAGAACCTCTTTTTTATACAAAGTCCAGCAACCAACCCAATTGATTAGACCAAATCTTCTTACTCCAAGTTTATATTTTTTACTTAATTCAACCATACGTAGTCTTATAACTTCAAAATAAATTTCTTGTGAAAAACTTTTAATTTTTTACTTTTTAGGCTTTATTTAATTTAACACTACTAAATAATGTAATACCTTGGAACATGAAAGCTATATATAGTTTTCTTTTATGAGCACATGGGATGAAGCAAGAGAAGCTAAACTTAGAGAATTGTGGGAAAAGGGCCATACAGCCAGCCAAATTGCTAAAATATTAGGTGACACAACTAGAAACGCAGTAATTGGAAAAGCACATCGTCTTAAATTAGCTGGAAGAACTCAGTCCAAAAATAAAGAAAAGCAAAAAAAACAAGTTATAAGTGTACAGAGTAAAGAGGAAAGATATATAAGCCGAAGAAGCAGGTTTAAATCTTTACTTTTAGATAAGAATTTTGAACCAGAAAATCCAAAAAAATTGGAGGAACTGGATGATAAGAATTGTAGATGGCCAATTGGCCATCCGGATGAAGAGAATTTTTATTTTTGCGGTAGATCACCTATTGAGGGTTTTTCTTATTGCAAATTGCACGTTTTATATGCTTTCCAACCTAAAAATCCAAAAGAGGAACTCATTGGAAAAGATGACGACGTTCCAGCTTTTATAGAAAAGAAAGTTAAAGCTTCTAAGTAATCCTTTAATAAAACCTTAACAATACTTTAATATAATAATCAGGAGAAAAAATATGAATAAAATAACTATAAAATATCT
>MDTB01003501.1_pt1 | contig 12122 bp, 16 predicted proteins | sample 811161 | NCBI WGS metagenome assembly MDTB01 (sample SAMN05326650, study PRJNA326480) | marine metagenome | isolation source: seawater | place: Mediterranean Sea | collected 2009 | reverse complement strand
TCTGTCTTTTGCCATTTGCCATCGTCATCCTTTTTCTCGTAACGCCCAACAGGAACAAAAGACAATAATGTACCGTCTAATCCGATACGTATGTCTCTATGTGAGCCTCTCATCGTAGCACGGTGCTTTTGCACAGAATACACATCCGAACCCTTGACTTTCATCGGAGGCTTTCGTCGAGAGGGCTTTAAATCCGTACCTCCTTCGACACCAGGTTCGGGAGTCGGCTTTTGACGCTTCTTCTTGTATTCAGTTTCAGCCGCCATTCCGATTCGCTTAAGTCCGTACTGTCCTGTGTAATCACGATTTAGTGAGAGTAGGTATCCGCCGTCTCCATCATCAGTTTCAAGCATAATTGTGCCCTGATATTCATCAACGTGGTCAACGTGTGGTGGATAATAAACTTGTCCGAATTCTGTCGTTTCTAAATCAGATTTTGAAAAGTCATACCAATTTCCGACTTCTTCATCAGATTCATGAATAATTCCTTGACCAATCATGTAAGACGCTGCTACTTCAGGCACGTCCGAGACCCAAATTACGGCACTAGTCGGCTTAAGCCCGTATTTCGATTCCAAGGCTTTCATATCTTCATACGGGTAATTATCTCGTTCTCCCCTATCATCAGTGCCGAGAGTTTCTGTGTCTAAAAACAGTTGCCATGGATGCACATTACCTGAACTGTACCACGTTTTACTTGATTCAGCCCCCTTTCCAAGCGTCCAATTATCTAAGGCGGCCGAAACATCTTGACCCGAAAACAAATTGCTACGAGATTCTCGGATTTCGTCCCACGTCGAGGTTGTCCAATTCACCGTCAAGTGGGCGGAAAGTAAGGGTCCTAATTCTACAAAACCACTTTCCGCTAAAATATCTTGAATAACGGGTCCTTCGACCCATCTTTCTTTCGCCCCTGTTCCGTAAGCATCATATGATTCTCCGTCGACGGTAACGACAACATGACCACCAATGAAGTCTTTACTCTCATAGTCTTCGAACGGATGAATGTAGGCTAAACCGATTTCATACACGGCATCGGTATGACCTGCTTGTTGCAAAGCCTTCATCAACTGGTCGGCCAAAATACCACAATCTCCCCAAATGCATCGTTCTTTATCGGCGTCAGACAACTCGTCGAGACGACGTTGGATGATGTCCTTAGCGGACGATTGCGTTTCAGCCGACATTTCACGTTCCACCTGTCTCGTGGCTAGTCCAATTTGTTGTATGCTTGGAACGTATCTCGTCTTGCCGTAACTGTCTCGAACGGATTTATAAAATAATCGTCGAGGAGTGCCACGATTTGCGGAGTCAGGTAAAGGTTCATCTAATTTAGCAAGTTGAATTCGAATACGATTTTTTAACTCCTTCATTTTTCGGCTTTCAGCCGAAAACGTTTCCTCGGCTTGTTTTGTCCTCGTAGTCGACAAATCCGAGAACCAAGCGTCAATGCGCTCTAATTCCTTCGGCAATCGTTTCAAGACTTCCTCGGGGTGCGCTCGCTTGAGTGGGTCGAAACGACGGAGTTGATTACGAGGAATGATAATGGAAACTAAGCCTGTATCACCGTGAATAGAAAGTGGAAATCGCAATGGAGCGCGATATTTATTTTGCGGATAGTCGATAGTAATCTGTCCTGCGACGTGAGCCGCCCCTGCGGCTAAGGGTAAGTCGGTGGCTTGACTTAACTCTTGTAAGACTTCTTTAGTTTCGGCATAGGTTCTAATTTGACCGTCTTTAGCCCAAACGTGGAAGGAAGAACCTGTAAAATTAATGAGAGGGTCGTATCCGTTTTCTCGAAACCAATTGTAAACTTGTTCTACCGCCTCGAGTAATCGAGACCAGGCTTGTTTGCCGAAGTCGGCTTGGTCGATGTCTAAATCGACTTGAATAAAAGGCATCTCATCGCGTTGAACGTGGTAAATGGGTGCGAGGTAACTGAAACCTTTATTGAAGCCGTGTTGCCCTTTAAAACGACCCTTTCTCGCCATGAAATCCGCAATGTCTTGGTCGGATTCCATCACAATATCAATTTTATCTCCTGCGTCGTTTGGTACAAGTCGTTTAACAATGAATTGAGGACGATTATCTTCAGGACTCCAACGCTTGGAATAGGTTTGATACATTAAAGGTAATCCCTTCACTCGAGCAAGCATTTCAGGCAATACGTGTTCATAGTAGGCGAGTCGACGGTCTTGGGCGAGGCGAGCCTCGTCACCGACCGCATATTCAAAGAGCGAACGGTAGTTCGCCCTTGAAGTATCCTCGGCACGGAATAGCATATGTGTTCATCATCGTTACTACTACTTAAATTTAAGGATAATTCAGCGTCTTGAAAACGGGACGGTCTCGACACAAAAGTAAGTATTTTAAGGTTTGACCAATTCCCATCGCCCGAATCCAACTTTCTCTATTATTATAATAAAAAAACCCCATCTTCGGTTCATTTCTTCCTTTCGAGATAACGAAGTATTCTCCTGTCTCGACATCATGCCAAGAAAAATTATAGTAATAATCTATTGAAGCCCCACCATAACTAGGTACAGTAATAGAACTGCTTAACAAGTAATCGGTGCCTGATAACCATTCATCAGTGAAATTCTCCCAAATCTCCGATTTATTACGAACTAATCTATCCGAAGCCGTAGTAAGTGGAGTAGGTAACTGCCCGTTATTATAAGCCTCTTGTATCGCTGTAGATGTTGCATCTATCTCTTCACGGTCTCCGCGTCGAGACCATTGCAAATCTAAATAACTTGTGACAGGACTATAATAAGTACACCGTTTTCCATTGATAGTCCATCTGTCTTCTCGGCTCCAGTAGTAAGTAATAGGTAATCCATTAGGAAGTGGACTAGATGTAAGATACGTTTCACCCCAACGTCTCACGGAAGCCATCGTCCGTCGGTTACTCTTTTGTTCTTCGCCTCGAGCCTGTCGCCAATCTTCTCCAAGTACATCGTCCCAATCAAAAGTAACGTAGTACCTATCGCGTATATTAACGCCACGATAAACAAGAGGATACTCGGGTAAGTCGAACAACTTACATAAAACTCCCCATACTCGAGTAAATCGAGGCAAAAGCAACTCGACTTCGTCGTGGTCGAAATACCACCCATTTTTAACCATGAGGTTAGTTTGGCGGTTCGACTACTTAATACGTCGCTTCTAGTCTTCTAGCCACTCTTCGCCTTGGACTTCGGCTACCATACCCAAAAGCCTATTAAGAGACGAATCTCCTAAAACAGGGTTCTGAAGTGTAGCAAGGTTCTGATAGTCAGCAATATCTTGTTTCGATTCTTTAGTTAATTTCTTCATGTGAGTTACCTCCGTATTATTAGGTAATGTAGTCTTCCTACATAAAGGCTATCATTCTTGATTAGGGAAATATTCTAAAATTCCATTTTGATTAAAAGTAAAGTGAGGGTGAGTGTCAACCAATTCGGCAAAAGCACCCGTAATCCTCTTAGCCCAAATAGGTGTTGGGAAGCGATTTCGGATGTGATTAACATTAATACACACAGGAGTGTGAATATCATGAGATACTCGCTTATGCCACATGCTAATAGCGTAAGCCATGGTCATATTTCGCAATTCGGCATTTGAAATCTTAGTCACGAGCAACCACCTCGTAATGTTCAACGTAATCTTGATTAAATCGCATCAGTTGCATATCATCTGTCGCCACCTCATAAACGGTTAATCCGAAATCCATGACAATGACATCGCAAACGGTATATTCGCGTGTTGTGTGTAGATTACGCAACCTAGTACCAATAGAAAACACACTCACCTATCATCACCACTCCCATTTAAAACATCTCTTTTTTGTCGGTCTAGTAATTTAGTTAAGTTAAGTTCGGCTACGTCAGATAACGTGACACCTAATTCCGTGGCTAGATTAGCCACATACCATAAAACATCCCCTAATTCTTTGACCATATCATTTTCAAATTGTCCTTGCTCTAGTAAGTCTCCACGGATTAGTTTTTTTACCTTTTCAGCCACTTCGCCAGATTCGCCGACCAAACCTAAAGCAGTGTATACTAAACCGTTTTCACAGGGATAAATGGCAGTTCGACGAGCCGCTTCTTGATATTGATTAAAGTCCATTATTCCACCACCTCATAACTTAATCCACAACTGCGGCAAACTAATGTTTCTTTATCGACATCACATTGACGGCGACAAGGGCCGCCCACAGGTTTATATTCTGACATATTTAAACCTCCATCGTTGCAAAACTTCATCACTAAATAGTAAATTAGTCGTCCGATATTTAATGATTAGTGAACCAAACACCAACAACATGATTAAAGTCAGCCCTTGCTGAATACTAAGCGAAATACTACCAATATAGCCTGCATAGGCGAACCAAATAATGTTATTGGTCAATAAAATCAACGTCGTCCAAAGTGAGAAATCGTCTGATTGTTTGCGTTGAACCAGACGAGTCAACTGCGGGACCCAATGCACATTGGTTAAAACGGCGATAATTGACATGAATATTTCAACTGTTTGCGGGTCCATCGCCATCCTCTCCGACATAGTCTCTTACAGGCATGAATGGATGGTAGTCTACCCTTCCTGCGCCACAACCTTGACAGGTTTTAAATAAAACAACACGTTCCATCCTCTCTTTGATTTCATCACGCCTTTGTATCGTACTGTATTCGCCCCCACAAACTTCACATAATTCCTTCATCATTCTTCCTCCAAAGGATAAACCACACCATATAAATAATCTTTCGATTCTGGTTCAACTACAGATGATGAACTCAATTTCCGAAGAATTTGGTCAGTTATATCGAATTGATGATTGTAAATTGTCTTCATATGATTCATCAACCAAACTACAACTAAAGTCGTGTAAACTAATGAAATGGCTAAAAATAGGTAATCCATATATTTTCACACTCTCCATACCTATATAACCTCATCGGCGATTTCTAATCATTCGACGAATCTTGGCCAACTTTACAAATCCATGAACTGCGTCTTCGAATTTATGGAAACTTAAGAAAGCAGTCGAACGAAGATTTTGATAGGTGTTGTAAAGGTCACTAATATTATGACTTACAACACTGTTCGTGTAGGTAGCATATTGTTCAAAGAAACCATAGTCTTGCGGACTTACCTCAGCAGGAATTAAGAATTTAATTAGAATCAGTATTTCATCAAGGGTAAATATAGGTGGTTGACGTATTAATAATTTTGTCACTAGATTCCAATCTTCTATGGTAACTATATCATTGAAATTATCAATGTAATTATTCCAATTAATTTGTAATTCGTCCAGGTCAATATTGAACGTTTTCAAATCAAAACGATAGTTTTCATTTAATCGATAATATTGAAATTTTAAATCAGCCACGCCAACGACGTTTGTAGAGTGTCGAGGCTCAATATAATTGTTTTCACACCAAGAGTCAAAACAAGAATATGAAACATTCAAGAGTTTACTACCCGATTTACTCAATAAATCAAGTCCAAAAGAACGATTAGTATCCTTTTGAATTGTTTCACGTAGATAACAACCATTTTTTTGCATTTTTTTCAACAAATACGCCTTCATACCTTCACCAACCTTAACTAATCATGAATCACTTATAAACCTTACTCGTTCTTGTTTTGTTTTTTAGGCATGAACAATGCTGATTTACCCTTCGTTTCAAGATAATAGTCTAGAAAAGCCTGTAATTCAACTAGAGTCATCTCATCATCTCTATTATGTCGAGTGTAAGATTTATATTGTGCTTGATTCGGATTAGTCACCTTATCTTCTCGGTCAACCACGGAAGTCGCCCAATTTAATAGTAGTTGTCGAGGAAGTAAGTAAAACCCGTCTTCGACTTCGGTAGCAATAAATTTAGCAGAACCGTAAATCCAACCAGGCCCTCCTGTAATATTCTTGAACTCAATCCATAACCATTTAGATTGAGGTTTTGGTGAAGCGCGACTAATTCGCTTCATGGCTTTGACTTCGACACTCCAACGAGGTTTATCAGCCATATTCTCACGTTTTGAGAAGTCAGGACGCCAACGCTTAGGAGACATCCAAAAATCAATATGGTCAACACGTTGCTCATGGCGCGAAGCAGGCCGAGTTTCCATACCTTGCACTTTCGCCGCTTTTGGGAATGAATTTTCAGCAGATTCACCTGCTTTAACACTCCGTTCATCCATAAATGGATTTGAATTCATTTGTTTACGAATGCTATTATTACGTCGACTCATAGTTATGGGGAGATGGTTAGAGTATATGAACCCTTTGTCTATCGGTTTGTTAGAGTTGCTGTTAATCCTACCACAAACCAATCGGCGAAATCATGCTCAGGATAAGTGTCTGAACCGACTGCACGGACTCGGATAGTGAGATTAGAATCACCCGAAACCGCATGGTTAACTGTGTAATCAGTTGAATTTGAAGTAGTATCACTCCAAACTAGAGAATCATTATCCAAGATGGATATGTTGACGTAACCTGTTAAATCATCTTGCGTGTCAAAAAAGCAATCTAAATCAATAGTAATGGAAATCACGCCTGTAGTATTAATTACCCAATCTGTAGTATTTTCATAACCAGAACCCATAGTATCATGGAATTGATTTACATCCATCCATTCATATTCTTGTAAAATCAAGATTTCTTCATTTGTTTCGGAGTTATCATCGTATACGACATAGCCTATACTGGCTATTAAAAAAGTCATGACTAAAGCGAGTATTTGTACTTTCATATTCTAACGAAAGTTGCGATTAGTTTATTAAAGTTACCATTCTAAGGCTTTTTCGTAGATTCCTGCATATCGAGGCATCTTTTGTTGTGTACCCTCTCGATAATAAACTAAATCATCGGGCTCGACCATTTCATCATCTAACTTATCTTCGGTAAATGAATCTACAATCAATTTACCAATCCCAGTAAACAAATCGCCTTCTACAATTTGAACCCAACATGTTATTGTTTCGCCATCATGACTAGGAATGCCACTGATTTTGATGTTTAATTCGCCACGCAAATCTCGATGAACTAATGGTTCTCCTTCGACGGCGACGTCTAGGCCTTGCGTCCAATATTCATCATCGCTTACAGGGTCGGCTTGCTCTCTTAAATCACGACTCATGCAAAAAATCCTCCGAATATTAGAATGAGAACAATCGCTAAACAACCAATGACTAAAGCCCGAGCCGTATTCGGCTTCGGTGTATCATCAGGGCTGTATAATTCCCAAGCCATAATTCTAATGATGTTTCCGAACTATTTAATACATTTAGTAGTCACCGTATTTGTTACGATAATAACTATCCTTATCCCATTCTCTTTCATAGACAGTTTCTTCGACATCCAAAACCGTATCCTCATCGACTTCAACATCATCAACATAATAAGCCAAAGGAACGGAATAAGGGTTTTGTTTTACCGCCGTATCAACCAAAACCAAACCAGTGAATATGAGAGGACATAATTTAGAACCAGGATACTCTTTGAAATCATCCACCTCAATCTGCTCGTAAAGGGTACAATCAACCCAGTCTGTGTCATCTTCATTACCATTAGAAGTCATGTGAAATACTAGTTGAGTTGATTTTAAATTAGGTCCTGTCATCGGCTTTAATACATCCCACCATTTTCGATAATAATCGGGTGATTTTCTAACGGTATCGTAGAGTTGCGAACGAGTAGCCGTCCACACTTCATAGGCTTCTCTTTCCTGGGTGATAGAAGGGGATTGTGATAATGAATATCCTTGTCGACTTAATTGTTGACTCACATATTTTTGCACGGTCTCCTCTTCGAAGACAGATTCACCTAAATCGCAGGTTTCGGTGACATCGAATAACATATCGGTTAAATCATAGAAATTTACCGTAAGCCAAATCGCCTCGTAATCGTCATAATTGGCAGGAGTTAAATCTTGCAACCAATTAGGCTTTTCCCCTTGATAATCGTCTCGATAACAATCCACATTACTCACCATCTTCATTAATTGCTAGTAGCAATTTGCCCATCAATTTACTAAATCGTTTATTCATGTCGAGGATGAACCATCCTTGGAGGGCTAATCCTAAGCCAATTAAAATGACGCCTAATAGAGTTATGATTTCAATCGTGAGCATGAATGGTAATAAAACGGGTTAGCCATATAAAACTTACGCTCGTTTGGTCAACTTTAAATAGTCGAAAGCCCGATAGTAAATTATGCCCTATGAAAGTCTCGGTAACGAGTTGGAAAGCCGACTAGGCCGCAAGGCTGAATTCCGAAATCAAGTGGAAACGCTAGACTTCCGCTCGGAAAACTGGAGTGGCGACGAAGAAGGGCAGTTAGCCAAAGCCTTGGCCAAGGCGAGAGAGAGAGCGAAACAAGTTAGAAAACCGCTCAAGATTGAGCGATTACCACACCGTGACCAGCGTTCTTTGAAAGATTTCGAAAAGCGGGAGGCTGAAACTTTTGGTGTCGAAACATTGGATTGGCTTGAAGCAAATAAAGAATACGCACCAACCGAATTGATTATCAAACGGTTAAAGGAGTCGGGTGTTTGGGAACTTGGTGATGACCCTTATGCGGGTACTTGGGATGCCATCAACTGGTGGGCGACTGTTAAAATCCAGGATGGAACTTTGGTTCGTGCAATCCCTACACTCGATGACCGATTCAACATTAACATAATTCTAATTGTAGACGAGATGGCAGAGGGTTATGGTAGAGTAACTGTATCTTATACTGATATTGATAATGCCAATTGGGAGGATTCATATTTTGAAGAGATGGAACAACTTGGTAAAGAACTCACAATCATATTCAAAAATAATGGAATGTTTCAATCGGGTGACTCTTTGGAGTATGGAGATATGGGAGAGTTTTACAATGTGGTTTGGGGTGATTTGGTTAGGCACGACTGTGCCACTAACGCAGACCTTGACATTTATGAAGATGATTTCATCGTGATGGAGTGCAACACGTGTGGAAGAACTGCAACTTTCAGACAAGAAACTCCATACGAAGGACCCAGAAATGCTGAAACCTTCGATGCTGAAACATTTAAGGCGGAAGATGAAGTCATCGTCGTCGAAGGTTATCGACCTAAGCGTGTCGAGGCTTGGCTTTCGGCAGGAAATGCAGTCATTTTTTACGTGGGTGATAGGGCTGAACTTCGATATACTCATCCAATGAGTATGTATCAAGAAAGAACTCTCTTACCATCCCCTCTTCAACCACGGCAGTCGGGTCAAAGCATCATTAATCCAACAGGCATTACTCTCGCCGATGTAGACGAACTGATGCAAGTCAGCACAGGTGAACCATGGAACGGCAAGTATGTTTTGTATACTGACGAGGGTAACTTTTTATTCTATGAACCGAAAAAGTTTAGAGAGATTAAAGAGGCCGAAACTAAAAAACCACGCAAACGTCGCGGAATTAAGCGATGGGGTAAACATCCTTATGCTCGAAAATCTAGTCGTCGAGCCGAATCGTTTGATTTACCCGAGACACAACAACGCATTTTGAAATATTTATCTCAAATCCACCCTGACAGGATTCACAACTGGGACCCTCCGAAAGGATTAACACAACGAGAAATCGGAGAAACAGTTGGTGTAGTAAGAACAAATGCCACTAAACATCTTAACGACTTAATTGATTTAGGCCTAGTAAAAATGGCAAAGAAAAGACCTGTAGGAGAACGAAGACTACAAAAAGTTTACTTCCCAACTTTCGCAGGACGTCGCGTAGGAACTTCATTTGCGTCGGAATCGATGTTATTAGACCTAGATGGAGACGGCGTCATCGAACCATGGGAAATTGAAACCCAAGAAGCGATGTTAACAGGATTAAATCATGAAACCATTCAACCTGTCGAGTTCGAAGCCATGGAAAAAGGATTAGGCGATAACTTACGACAAGCCGCTATTGAGGTTTTACAAGACCGAACTGGGTGGATAGGATTAGATGAATTGACAAGATTAGCCGCTCAAAAAATGTATGAAAGAAAACGTGGGCGGAAAAAGAGCCCTCGCTCCCTTAAAGGTATCCTTTCTCGAGCCATCGGCAGTAGCAGAGGCGGTATACCGCCATTTTATGTAACTAGAGATGGTAGAATTTATTATTATGGAGACCAAGATAGGGGAGAGTTCATTAAAGGGGTGATTTGATGAGTGAAAAGAAAGAACTAGAAGATTTAACTATTGAAGAACTGCGAGAAAAGGCTCGACTATTATCCGAGGCTACAGGTAGGGATGAAGAAGATATCTTAGCCGACTTACTCGACGATGGTATTCTAAATAATTCGAATAAGGCCGATGGCAAGGACTTAGTAGAGCAACTTAAAGAAGCGGCTGAATTGATTTCGACAGTTCAAAACATTTCTAAAGAAGTTTCTGAAAACACTGTATTAAATGGAGGAGAAAATGCCACCGAAGTCAAAGTTGAGACAACTTTAGAAGGAGACATAGTCGACCGAGCCATCGAATCAGTCCAGAGAAAGGCAGAAAATATCAAAAAAATCGTTATGATTGTTGCTCCGATTTTGCTACTCTTAACAGGTGGAGTCGGACTTGACTTCTTTTTAGACGAAGAAAGTAATTCAAATAGCGACGATTACTACACGGAGATTTGGGGCTGTACCGCTCCAGATGCTGAAAACTACATGCCAGATGCTACAGATGATGACGGTTCTTGTTGGTGGGATGATAATAATGGTGGAGGTGGAGGACCCCCTGTAAATTGTGATTGGACATGGCAAGATAATTCCTATATGGATAATGGAAATTTCTTAGTTATTCGGGCTGAGTTCTCAAGCCCTAATTGCCCTCATGAAATGGAAGGAGACTTTACCGTTGAACTTGTTAAAGATGATGAATACTATGACGAAGATGAATGGAACGGGATTAGGTTTAAACACAGTTACCTAGTAGAACATTCATTCTCTGAATTAGAACCAGGGGTGTATCGAAATCACTTTAGTTTTGAAACCTACGATGGCTCAAATTGGAATTGGGATTCTCCTGAAACACACGAAGTCATGGATGATACTTGTTATCCTCAAACCGAATTAGATGAACCTATGCTAACTAGCGAAGGTAACGACTTGGTTGTGGATTTAGTATTCTCCGACATGGGAGGATGTGGTCAAGATATTGAAATCGAGATGGAAGTTTGGAATGTGGGAGAATTACACGATACCTTGGAATATGGTGAAGTCCATAGCGGTGTCTTTTGGATTGAACCTACAGGTGACTCCACTATGCGTGTGCAGGGCAAGGCGGAGTTAAGTAGTCTGCCTGATGGAGATGATTGGACAGTTAAAGTTAGATACACTCACGCAAATGCGGATGATGCACCTTATGAAAGTGCATGGTATGAATCTAATTCCATTATTATAGATGAAGTCGATGATTCTATCTATGGTTGCACAGATACCGAGGCTACGAATTATGACTCCATGGCAACGAATGATGATGGTTCGTGTGAATATCCACCTGATGAACCATGCGATGTAGAAATTCAAAATCATTATCGAGGACACGTTGCTAATGATGAGGAGCAAGATGCCATTTTAGTAGCCTTTAGAGTCGTCCCAAGTAATTGCGAAGACGAACTAGTGGAGATAGATGTAGAACTTTATCAAAGCGGGTATGATGCCAACTACAGTCATTGGGTTGAGGTAAGTGGTGATGCAGAATATACTGATGTTTCCCACACATTCGACGGAGTGGCAGTAGGAGATTCCTGGACACCAAGAATTACGGCTTCATTAGACGATGAAGTTTTAGAGCAAGTCTTATTTTGGGGAATTGATGTTGAAGAACAAGAGCCTGAAACTTGTGAAATCAACCTTTATGATATTCAAATACAAACTAATAATACTAGCGCCGTAGTAGGGTTTGACCTAGATTGTGGCGAGGAAACCAATGATGTAGACGGATACAACGTATCAGTTCAATTCTTAGTTTATCACGTCAATGAAACTAATTCAGGTCCGAATGCGACAGGACCACTGCAATGGGTGACGCAAACATATTACATTCAAGGATATGCTGATGACCCAAAATACTTAATCTTAGATAATTTTACCGTCAATAACACTACTCATTACGACTTCTATTGGTATGCGATTTG
>MDTB01163887.1_pt1 | contig 12123 bp, 12 predicted proteins | sample 811161 | NCBI WGS metagenome assembly MDTB01 (sample SAMN05326650, study PRJNA326480) | marine metagenome | isolation source: seawater | place: Mediterranean Sea | collected 2009 | reverse complement strand
ATGAAAATACAAGCACGGGTTTTAATGCTGAAAGTATAAACGACATAGAGGGTTTTAATTTTTATGATTATTTTTCGGAATTTCCTGATGAAAGGGATGTTTTTATAAATGGTACTCCAGCAAGAATAGTTGGATTTGAAAGTGTTACCCCCCCCTCCCCTCCCGAAATAACCACTTTATCAATTAGTAATAACTCTTGGAATGGGGTATTTGTGGAAGGGGAAACTTATAGTTTTTTTTGGAACTTATCCACTAACGCATTAATATCACAACCACTATACGCAATAATAGGTGGTTTTGATAAAGATTCAAAATACAGTAAATCCGTTGAAAAAATAACAAAAGATGATGATTTTATTGCTGAAGATTATCTACAGAGAGCGTCATCAAGGGATTATATAGAAAAATTTAATGATAGTTTGTTAGGAAAAAGACCTGGACAATTGGATTTAGGACAAACCAGACTATTCAATCAACCAAGAGATTTATATGATTTCATAGGTGGTGATAAATTACAATGGATAACAAATGGTTCAGGTAGTTTACCACTCAATAGTTCTGCTACCGACATATTTATAAAAGACGATAACTGTTTGGTTGATTTGAATCCAAGCAACTCAGAGTTTTCTGTTTTGCAAAATCAAGTCGGTTTAAAAGAGGTTGGTGTCCTAACGGGTGATTACAAGTTAAATCAGCCAAAAAACAGTAGAGTTCAAAAACAAGGGTTAATGGAAGTCCCATTACTTGATGATAACGTTGACAAACAGGCATTTTAATGGAAATATTAAAAAACTTTAATGACGATACCTTTGAGTTAATAGCTGATAGTCAGTCTTATGTATTGCCTGAAAGGTTGGGTTTTGGTGATGGTTACGGCGCCATAATAAAGCTATCCGTATTCAGTAATGGTTCTTTTCAAGGTGATTATCAACTTGAACAAAACAGAGATTTTTATATAAAAAATCAACAGTTGTTTTTAAAACCAAACGAGGTTTTAGATAGAAATAATTTTAGTGAGGGTAATTATACTTTACAATTTGATTTCTTAAAGCGATATGATAATCAAGACTTATATGTGGCAGAGGTATCCCCATCAAGAAAAGAAATAAGATTAAGATATCAAAATGTAAACGATAATGAATTACCAAAGGTTAATGAAAATGTATTAACTAGCTTTTTAAATGAGGAGTTTACCAATCCAAATCCTGATAACTATAAATTCAATTCATTTTTAGAATTAGGTCAAGGTTTATTAATACCAATAAATAACTATGCTTTTGATACCACCACTAACGGTGAGGATGGTAAAAGTGTAATTTTTAAATTAAATACTCCAGTACCAAACAATGTGGTTAGGTTGTTTAACAATTTTAAAATAGTCAATAAATGGTTAGCATCACAAACACAAGACATATTTTTTATTGATAGGGAAGGGCTAGCCATTAGTGGATTTGGATTGGAGATTGATGAGGGTTACATAAACGATAATGTCGAAGTAACAGATGATGTCAGAACTTATAATTCATTAACGAGTTCTATCGGTACAACATTAATTGAAGACTTTAACAGAAACAAAAAAGATTTAAATCTAAACATTGATTACTCTAAATTTGAAAATCATGCCTTCTTTGGTTCAGCAAAACAAAAGTTACAAAACTTCAGAGATAAAGCAATCAAGCTAGAGGGGTTGTATAGTGAACTATCAATGTCTTTAGTTATAGAGTCAACGACAAAAACCGTAGAAAGAAGAAAGGGTTTATTTAAATCAATAAACAAGATTAAAGATGAGTTTTCAAAATATGAAAACTTTCTGTATAATGACAATCAGAGTTTTTCAACAGCATCAGCACCAGGTATTGGATTTAATTTAGCCGGTAATGATTTTGGAAATAACAATGTAGGGATAGGAACAAACACATTAGAAATACTTAGAAATCAAGAGGGTTTTGAAACAATTTATAAAAAGACATCAACGGATAATACCTTACATTTATTCACAGATGTTTACAATGCTGAGTTATCACCTTTTTTCAATACAAACAATGATGTTTATTTATCGTTTGTTGCTAAAGGATTTAGTGGTAGTTCAGAATCATCCAACTTGGCTGAGTTTAAAGTTGATGGTGGTAATTCAAATATTTCATTTGGTGTAAATAAATATCAAGGCTACAGTTACGGTAGAACTAGAAGAATACCGTTTGAAGCATCTAGTGGTTCTATTTTATCAAATCCTAATGCTACAGGCTCTCATTATCAAAGATATATCTTTAAGGGAAAACAAAATAATTGGAGACCAGTTGAAGAGTCATCTCCTATCTTTGGTGGCTCAGGTGATTCCATACGCGCAGATATTTTTAATCAAGACTTATCTGATTTAACTCGCTGGTCAGGTTCTAATAGCGTTTATTATCAAGTGTTATCAAGTTCAAATCAAGTCATATCCGCTTCCATAAGTGGTAGTGTTGGTGATGGATATGCTTATGGTATACGAGATAGTTCAGGTCAACACACACCTTTCATGTTTCCAAGTTATTTGGATTCTGAAGGTTTAGGACAAACATTTACTTTTAATACGGCATCTATTTTACCACAAGGTGATTTGTTTCCAATATATGTTGATGGTTCTGATGATGGAGCAACAGTTCATTTTACAGACATAAAGGTATCATATAATAATCCAATCAATATACATCCATTCAGTAATATCTACAGACCACCGAGTGGCAGTTATGCTGGTTCCGATGAGTGGAACAATTGGTACGATACATTAATTACAAAAGCAGAGCAGTATGATAATGATAACATTCATTCATTGGTTAATAATTTACCATTAAGTTTAAGGATAGATGAAAAACATCAAATATTAAGAGCGTTTGTGAATATGTTAGGGGAAGAGTTTGATTTACTCAGAAATTACATAGACAACTATCATAACTTTTATAAATTAGGATATAAAAATCCAAATTCAATGCCCGATAATTTATTGCCGATAATCGGTGATACTTTAGGTTGGAAATTATTAAGTCCCATAACAGGTAGTTCCTTTCATGATTATGCTTCATCTAATACAGGAGAGGAGTCCGGCATACAAGGTAGCATAAATCTAACTTGGAAAAAGATATTAAATAATTTAATATATGTTTATAAATCCAAAGGAACGGTTGAGTCTATTTCTTCATTGTTAAACCTATATGGTTTGGATGGAAGCTCATTCGGTATGCAAGAATATGGTGGTTCTATAGCAGAACATAACCCCACTATAATTAAAAATGATTCTTCTAATTTTGAAGAGGGTATGAAGAAGATAAAAGGAAACGTGTCTTTTATCGAGGAAAAGAAACCATTTTTAATGACCAACTTTTCAGGTAATAACTCACTAAACATAGACTGGTGGAGAAATGATGCTGATGCAAACGGCGTGGAATTTTTATTTAATTCAGAAAACTCCTTTTCGCCACAGACTATATTGAGGTCAAGTGGTTCAAATGATTTTTGGGATTTAAGATTAGTTCCATCCGGCTCATCAAATAAAACTGCTAAATTAGAATTCAGAGTAAATTATAAGAAAAATGCTTCAAGTGCAATAGGAACAAATCATGTATCAATGTCTACTGCATTTAATGAAAATTATTTTTCGGGTGATATTTGGAATGTCATGGTTCAAAGAACTGTCGTGACCTCAAGTAATTCATATGCAAACATGAACTTTACTCAGTCTTATAATATGTTTGTTGCTAGAAAAGATGATGATAAGATACAAGATGTTCAATTCATAAGTATGTCATCTCATGATGTATTGTCCATATCTGCTTCAAATATAAATCAAAACTTTACTACTGCTTCAAACTTTAATAATAACTTAGTTGTTGGTGAAACGTTATCCGGTTCGGTTGCTGAGTTAAGGGTATGGGAAGCACAAATCAGTATGTCAAAATTTAAACAACACGTGATAAATTATGAGAGCACGGTTGGTAATAAAATAACATCTTCCATAGATGATTTGATTTACAGATTTCCTTTGAACGAGGGTATTATAGATTTTGCTTCCACGGAAAATTCTGCATCATTAAAAATAAATGATGCAAATCCAAGTAAGAAAAAAGATTATTCCATAACAATAAGTTCACAGCCGAAGTTTAAACCAAAGTCAACAATAACGGAAAAAACATTTTATAAATTAACCGTTAAAGGCACAGACCAAATGCCTAATGACAATCAAACAAATCTAACACCAAAGATAACTTCGGTTGGACAGTTAAGTGCTGAAAAAGACAATGTGTCAGAACCAACGGATGCTACAGGTCAAACCGAAAGAGTTTTTTCAAACAAGTTTGGTCGTAACATATCTTATGTGAATGCTATAGATTCTTTAATCATGAATCAAATGCCTGACTTTAGAATTGATGATTTCATTGGTGATCCTGATGAGGATTTAACGGAGACCTATGAAGATTTATTGAGGTTGAGAAAATCATTAATAGGTGATACAAAGGTGTCGATTGATATTACCTCTAATTTAAAAGCTGCTGAAACCGTCATGGATAATTCATTAGTTCAAAACATCACAGATATGACACCAGCAAAAACAAAAATGGATTTTACATACGAGGTTAAAAATGATACTTTGTTTAGATCAAAGATTGGAAAAAGAGCACAAGTAGAACCAAAGTTAAATCCAAATAAAGTGATTGGTGTTATTGATGCAGACCAATTTGATGAGCCAACCGTCATATCAAAGGTCAATGAAAAGATAAAAACAGCAGTTATTGACGCAGACCAATTTGATGAACCAACTTTAAATTCTTTTGCAAACCAAAATTTTAAGACTGCGGTAATAGATGCCGACCAATGGGATGAGCCTACTTTAACTGGTATAAGGCAATCTATTAAAGGTGGAACGGATGTAGATTATGTAAAATTATCAGATTCAAGAAATGAGAATGTAAGAAACGTCACAGTTAAAAAAATGAATGAATTCTTTTTGGGTGGTAAAAATGATATTGCAAAAAATCATGGTACAGCAAGTCACAATAGATTTATCATATCAAGTAATCCTGGTCAAGACGGAAATTATAACACCTATAAATTTGAAAACAGATTTACTTTTAATTTAATTGGAGACACGGAGGTATTCTTAGGTAGTGCTAGTATTCATGATAATTTTAAGGATTTTGAAAATAGATTTTTTGTTGATAAAAATCATCCATCTAATTTTAAATATAAATCATTTTTTGGTGTGGGTTCAGCCAATGGTGCTTTAAAAGATGGACGTATGGTTGGTCGAACTCGTTTCTTTTTACAAAACTCTGATGGTAGTATTACATATCCGTCAAATCACTACATAACTGCTCGTACAAGTAAGGACGTATTGAATAATTTAATTTACAAGGGAACACAACATAGTGGTAAAAACCCAACAACAGATCCTATCAATAATGATCCGTTTCCAAATTCACCAGCATACATAATTGATGTCGGTGGTTCTGATACGGTCACGAGAATAAGGGTTGATAGACCTGTATCAAGGGATTTGAGAAACATAACACTAAATATTATGGGTAGGTCAGCTGGTGAGGTAACATTCACACTATTGAAAGGAAGAGAAACAGTATTGACACAAAACTTACACACAACGGGTGATACTGCTCCAAGAGAGATAACCGTGAGTTTTGCTCAAACAGGTGAACCAAAAGGTTATAGCTTTACCGTGAATCCAACGGGCACCAATAGGGTTCGTGACGTGAGAGTCATACCTGTAAATGATAGAAGAAATGCATCCATAAATGCAAACAGAAATAGGGATAATGGTGTGGATGGAAGATTTACAGCAATACGTGGTGATTTTGCATTACGAATTGACTTAGTATAATGGAATAACGAATGAAATTTATTTTTCAATATATTTATAACTAAACAGAACAGGATGTTTTACTATGGGATTATTAGATAGCGATACAATTATAGTCGATGCGATTTTAACAAAGTTAGGCAGAGACAAACTAAGACAAGGACAACCTTTAGGTATCACCCAATATGCGTTTGGGGATACGGGTGTCGATTACTCATTATATAACCCAAATCACCCATCGGGATCAGATTCATACGGTAGTGCCATAACCGCTTTACCACAGTTAGAAGCCGTGCCAGACGATGATGTTTTTTTAAGGTCTAAATTATACGGTGATGGTGAACGTGGTATTCAAAATTTTGCCTTCATTGATTTACCAGATGGCACAACAAGAACAATACAACATATACCACAAGGTATTGCAAGTACGCCGGTAGAAATTAGACCGAGAATTTATTCTGCTGGTACAGAAATACCTGACGTATCTTATAGGTTTACCATTCTTGACCATAGGGGATTGGTAGCCGTAGTGAACGGACAGTCAATAGTTGGTAATGCTTTTAACTCAGCAAATATTGACAAAAGACAAGTTGTTTCAGAGACATTACAGTTGAATGCACAAGAAGGTCAAATTGAAAGACAAGTGACAAGAACCGTATTGGTGGAACGAGATGGTGGTGGAGCTGCTCCAACTCAAGTTGTAATAACAGTACAACCTAACCAAGATGTAAATGCTCCAGGTGTTGGTGTCACGAGTTAAATAGGGGTAAAATATGAAATCATTTAATTTTAACGAGGATGTAATTTCAACAGAGGTTGTAGTAACCGATGGTTTTGGGGACGGTGGTGTTGGTATCATCAATGGAAGTGATTTAGCAACTGCTTCATTATCCGATACTCAAAAAAATTATTACTATAATTTACAATTTAATTCCAAAGACCATTTTTCAGTAGCTTATGGTCACATAGGTGGTAGTGGTAGTTCAAATCAATCAACCACACAAGAGGGTGAAACACAAGCAGTTTATAAACAATTTTTCAATATATTAGAACCAAACAGACAAAATCTAAAAGCCAGTTCAACAAGTGGATTTATCATTAATGAGGCAACAGCATCGGATGCCTACTTTATTGTGGCTGAAAGATTACAGATGAAAGACAGACTGAATCCTGGCACATGGACGTTGACTTTATCAGGTTCAAGCACTGGCGGTACTGGTTTTTCAATTCCATTGACGGACAATAGTAAAACTGTAGATGCCTCTGCCGCTCCATTTGGTGTTAGGTACGACATCGTATCAGGATCTGCTGGTGTTCAAGTTGGAACTAAAAAGTTTGGATTCTTTTATCCTGATGCTGGTATTCTTGTTTTAGGTGCTGATGCTCTATCGGGTAGTTTACCAGGAACTTCTGGTTTTATACAAAGTGGAAGTGCAACTCTCCATGACAACGGATTTGCACCAGACTTGAGGGTGACGAGTGATGCAGACAATGCACATAAAATTGCACAAGGATTAAAATTAGGTTCTTTTACATTAAGGTCTGAGGAGAATCAATATATTTACGATTACTTTTGTAGAGCAAAAGTTAATGAGTTTAATTACTCTGAAAACATGACCTTTTGGAGTGGTTCACAGTATGATATCAGACACTCTGATATGCAAAACAATCCACAGGTATACATAACAGAAGTTGGTTTGTACGATGACGTGGGTGATTTAATGGCGATAGGTCGATTAAGTGGTGCTTTAGAAAAGAATTTTAGTTCAGAGGCAATCGTAAAAGTTCGACTAACATACTAGTATCATGGAATGTTTAAACAATTCAATGAAGAAAATCAAAATCTTTACGAGTTCATCGCTAATAAAAACTACGTAAAGAATCAATCTAATTTAACAAGATTACATTTTATATCCGCATCGTCTCATACTTTATCGGCGAGCTACTATCATTTTGCTAGGATAAATTTTTATCTAAGTGGTTCAGATTTAGCACAATCAGAGCCAAGATTTAATAAAATACAAACTCCTGGCAATTTACAAAATAACGATTCGACACATTTTAATAAGTTCTATCAAGAGGGTTCATTGGTTTTCATACCACAGAATGAATTTGGTGACACTATAAAAAAAGGAAGTTTTGTTTTACGAGATAGTTCAACCTCAACAACCATAAAAATAATTGATGATTTAAATGGTAATCTATATGCACCTGATGCTTCATTTTCACAATCAGTTTCAGCGTTGTCCTCATCGGATAATTATGTTGGAAATATTTTTTATGACATAGGAGCTTTTGCAATAACAGAGACAGCATCCTTTGACGGAACTAATAATTACAAAGACGTTACCTCTGGTAATTACACGGTTAATTATAAAGGAACGAGAACACTAACCACTTATGATTACACCTGTGAGTTACAACCAAATGAATTAAACCTAACTGAAAATGTTACGGTATTCAAACCGAATACTGCTGGTAATTTAAAGGATAATTTAACTTCAAGTTTATTCCCAACATTCGTCACCGAGGTCGGTTTATACGATGATAATAAAGATTTGATGGGATATGCAAGGTTATCAAAGCCCATACCAAAATCCACAACAATTCCTATGAGATTCTTTGTTAGAATGGATTATTAATAAAGTATATATTATATTTATTACTGTAATCCAAACATAGGAGAGATAAACGTGATTGAACAATATGCAGAATACGGCGCCATTGGTGTCATTATAATGTTATTTGTTGGTATGATAAAATTCTTACAATCCTCTTTGACTAATAAATTATCAGAGATTGAGGGAATCACCATTAAACTAATAGATCGCTGGAATCGTAGTGATGAAACTCGTGATAGGAGACACGAACAAGCTAACTCTGAAAATGATAGAAGACACGAGCAAATGCTGCAGGCCATTAATCGTATCACAGATGACTTAAACTACTTAAAAGGTAGAATTAATAACACCAATTCAAAATAGTATGCCGGTTCATCAAAAAAGCGATAACATTCCAAAGACTGCAAGAAGTTATAGGGCAACTGTCTTAGATGATAATGCAGTGGTATCCATAAACTTAAAGTGGTTAGCACAGATAGGTGTGTTGTTAGCCATGTTGGTCTATGGATATTGGAATATGGTCACGCGTATAACTAATTTGGAGATAGAGTTAGCAGAGGCTGATACAAAGATAGAGGAGCTGGTAGAAAAGCATATTCAAGAGGAAGAGGTAAGATTTACTGAGATGGAAAAACAGCTTAAATTTTATGAAAAGGAATTCAATATAAATCCTCTGAGTTGGGGCAGAAAGAAAAAGAAAAAGTAACATCTACAATCAAATTGTTACAGTTATCGTATACTTTTGTTACAATAAATACCCAAAAACACCCCTAAAAAAGTTTGGTACAGTTCTTGTATTATATAGGTATAAACTTAACAGGAGAACTAATATGTTCAATTCAATTATTAAAAGACTAAAGAGTATGAATGGTAACTCACTTGCTGAGTTTGCCGTGACTACTGCCATGATGGCAACTTTAGCTGCTACGGCTGCTCCACAGTTTGGTTCAGTTGGTGAGGGTGCTAAAGAAAAGAAAACCATGAATAACATTGATAAAATTATTCAAGCTGCTAACAACTATTACAATCAAAAGTTAGATGTAGAAGGTCGAGGAAGATTTCCTGGTCAAGCTAAATATGATGAACCTGTTGGTGCTGCACCATCAATTGCTGATGGTATTTCAGTTGCTCTTGGGTTAGAGGCATATATAGATGAATCACTAAGTGCTATGGATGATTTTGAAGATAGTGGCTTAGACCAATTCGTATATGTATTTTCAACTGCACTTGATGATGGTGATGCAATACAAAGTGATTGGGTAAGTTCTGAAACGGCTGTTGATTACAATTATGACGGTGCTAATGATTTCAAAGTGTTATTTGGTAATAGTGGTATGTCAAGTCCCTTTCAGGATGGTGCTTACATCTACTTAGTAATTCCAGGTTTTGGTTCAGGTACAAATTCACAATCGCCTGCTTTGGTTGTTGCTGATGCTGAGAATCCAATACAGTTGCATAAAACATTAATACCATAATTGTTGAAAAGGAGAGCAACCATGTTTAAGAACAACAAAGGATTTACATTAATCGAATTAATTATGGTTACGATTATATTAGGTATCCTTGCGGCGGTAGCTATCCCAAGATATGCAAATACCTTGACGAGAGCGGAAGTTAGTGCGGAAAAAACTTTCGTTAATCAGATATGGGCTGGTTGTGAAGAAGAGGCTTCAAATAGATTGATTTCAGAAGGAACTGAGTCTTGGCCTTACAATCCATTAGTGGTCTTAAAGAGAACTCGTAACTTAACCGTTACTATCGAATTAGGATTACCTGATACTGATAACGAATGGCAATTTGCTTTAGATAGTGGAGACGGTGTAGTTACCGTGCCTGCTATTTATCATCAAAGACGTGGGGATGACATATATTATTACACATATGACTCTACGAACTTTGCCTTAGCTGAAGAGCCAATATTATATCAACCTAATTAAACCAATGTGGGGAGTTGAGATACACTCCCCATATTTATTAACATGAATAAATTAGAAATACTAGTAGCATCAATCACAGCATTGATACTTTTTTATATCATCATTCCAAAAGAAAAACCCACAACAAAACAAGAAGAAATAATAGAAGAGATTCCAGCAATAGAAGCATGGATAGACACCCATGAAAAGTGGAACGGGAAGATAGGGGATATAGTAAAAATAAAATTCTTAGTGGAATCACCACGTACAAAGTTATGGGTAATTGATATGGCTGGTAGAATTGTACATGAATTACCATTCTTTGTATCACCACTACCAAACAAACCAAGTAGAGTGTATGGTCACGTTTGGAAATTATATGAGAGTGAAAGAACACAATACATTTTACCAGGAGAATATGAAATAATAGTTGGCACACATCTTAAATCTTCAAATAATTATCGTTTAGACATAACGATATGAGCTGGACAGCATTACTTGTAATTTCTTTATGTGCTTGTCTCATATGGGAATTAGATGAAAGGCAAACTATAAAAAAACACAAAAAGAAAAAAAGATTAAAACAAATAGAACAACAGGAAAAAAAATGAGATACTTACCTTTATTATTAGTAAGTGTTATATTAGGACAAGATTCAACCGATATTGAATTAGATTTAGATGCCATGTGGGAAAATACCGTATGGGAGGAAATTCAAGATGTGGTTAGTGTTGGTTATGAGGTAGAAAAAATTACACCGGTTGCTGGTGTTCGTGGAGCAGAAGCGGAAGATGAGGCATTAGCATTATTATATTATAGAAAAAGTATGAGGGGGTTATCTGAATTAGACTTACAAAAAGCATTGGGTAAATTAATTTTGAAAAAGGAAAAAATGTTAGAAAAAAACCTTGATACTTCACAAATTAATACTTATATTAGACAGATACGAATTAAACTAAAAAGGGTATAGTGTGAGTAAATTTAATGATTTCATGCTACAATGGGGCGTGGATAAATTTTTACATTTTATGGCTGGTGCTGCTGGTTTTGCTATAACGGAGTCGTGGATTGTTTTAGGTATACTTGCACTTGGTAAAGAATTGTATGATAAATACAATGCAACAAGTGGTTGGAGTAATCCTGATGCGTTTGCAACAATATTAGGTGGTGTATTTGCTTACGTAGGAATATACGTTTGGGACGTTATACCTTACACTTATTTGGTATGGTAAAATTAAAAGATTTACTTTTAGAAAAAAAACTAAGGGTATTTGATTTTGATGATACCTTAGTCAAATCTAATTCAAAAGTATATGTTACCAATAAAGGTAAAAAGAAAACTCTAACACCAGGTCAATTTGCCATATACAAAAAGAAATCAGGTGATGAGTTTGACTTCTCTGATTTTGATAAGGTAATTGAACCCAAACAGATAAAAGCTATGTTTAAAGTATTTAAAAATATTTATAAAGCAAGTGGTAGTAGAAGATTGACAGTATTAACAGCAAGGGCTGCTTACAGACCAGTTAGAAAGTTTTTAAATGATGTTGGATTTAGTGATGTTTTTGTTGTGGCATTGGGTGATGCCAACCCAAAAAAGAAAGCTGATTGGATACAAGGTCAGATAGAAAAAGGATATGATGATATTTTATTTCTTGATGACTCTCCAAAAAATGTAAGTGCTGTCAAAAAACTAAAACAAAAATACCCAAAAATTAAAATGGATGCAAGGGTTGTT
>MDTB01114185.1_pt1 | contig 12125 bp, 14 predicted proteins | sample 811161 | NCBI WGS metagenome assembly MDTB01 (sample SAMN05326650, study PRJNA326480) | marine metagenome | isolation source: seawater | place: Mediterranean Sea | collected 2009 | reverse complement strand
GATGCCTCAAAAGCTTTAACCGAAGGTTTGGAAAAGGGTCTGGAGCAAGCGGTTGCTGGCAACCGCGCTTGTGATATTGCAAATGCCTTAACAGAGACATTAGCAAAAGCAGGCATTGATCGGCACGGACGCTGCGGCTACCCTATTGGTATTTCATACCCGCCAGATTGGGGGGAAAGAACGATATCGCTCAGGTCGAATGATGACAGTATTTTAGAGCCGGGGATGACGTTTCATTTCATGCCGGGGTTATGGATGGATGACTGGGGCATTGAAACGACTGAAACAATCTTGATCACCGATACAGGTGCGCCTTATATGTTTACAAATCTGCCACGCGAATTAACAATAAAGCCATGATGCATCGCAATCTAGACCATATGACAAGCATATTATCTGATCTCATTGGGTTTGAGACAATCTCCAGCGAAAGCAATCAAGATATCATTGCCTATTTAGCTGAACGGCTTGCTGATCATGATGCTGATATCATCATTGATGAAAGCCCTTGCGGTAAAAAAGCCAATCTCTTTGCGACGCTTGGCAAGACTGATAAAGGCGGCATAATGCTGTCAGGGCATACTGATGTTGTGCCTGTCGCTGATCAGGATTGGTCGCGGCCTCCGTTTCAGATGGAAATGCACGATGGCTTGATCTATGGGCGCGGAAGCTGCGATATGAAGGGATTTATCGCGGCTTGCATGGCGCAACTTGATGATTTTGCCGCCGCCGCTCAGCATGAGCCTATCCATTTTGCTTTCACCTATGATGAAGAAACTGGATGCCTTGGCGCATCACACCTAATCGAAACCTTAAAACAGCATCATATCGCCCCGCGTCTGGCCATTATTGGTGAGCCAACCGAAATGCGCGTCATCGAAGGCCATAAAGGATGTTATGAATATTCAACGTTTATCCATGGGCTTGCCGGACACGGGTCAGCCCCTGAATTAGGGGTTAACGCTGCCGAATATGCCGTGCGATTCGTTTCACGTTTGCTCGAATTGCGCGAAAAATTAAAATCCTGCCCACCGCAAAGCAGTCCCTTTCAACCACCACATACAACAATCAATATTGGCAGGATCGAAAGCGGCATAGCGCATAACGTTATTGCCCAAAAAGCCCAGATTGACTGGGAAATGCGGCCTGTTCAGACCTCTGATGCTGATTTTGTCAAATCAGATTTACAGGCATTCTGTGAAAATGAGCTGCTGCCGATGATGCAAAAAACCTATCCAGAAGCACAAATCTGGAGTGAAGTCATTGCCGAAGTAGCAGGGTTTGATATCATGCCAGATAATGAGGCTAGAAAACTTGTTCAGGAACTCACAGGTTCAAATACCAGTGATGTCGTTGCCTTTGGTACTGAGGCTGGTGTGTTTCAGTCACTTGGAACCGATTGTGTAATTTGTGGCCCCGGTTCGATTGAACAAGCGCATAAGGCGGATGAGTTTGTGTCTGTTGATCAGATGGATCAATGTTTAGTGATGTTAAATAAGCTGACGGATACCATTACCAACTCTTAATATACGCCTAATGACCGGTCTGAATACAGGTGTGAATACAGGTGTGAATATATGTCTGGCATGCGTCTTGCTGGCCTCAGTATTAACAGGTTTCACGATTTGGTCGTTTAGGTGTTTGGCCAAATCAATTTTAGGTGGCAGGTTTTAGGTGGATCAGAGTGAAATGGATACCGAGGCGTTAATCGATCGCATCAGGTCTTTGCGTGATCGGATTGATGTGCCTGCCTCGCCTGCCAAAAAGCCTGTCTATCAGCCTGAGCTTGCGGATGAGCCTGAGCCTGAGCCTGAGTCTAAGCCTGAGCTTGCGGATGAGACTTTACCGCTGTCAGATCGCTCGGCAGAAGATCAGCCATCCGAACCTGATATTGAGCCTGATATTGAGACAGATATTGAGCCTGATCTTACCGAACATGACCCTCTGGATAGCACGGATACCCAAACGGATACCTTGGCGGATACCCAAGCGGATAACAAGGCGGATAACAGCACAGGTGACCGCACAACCAGGATAGCTGATAATCTGGCCGCCGCCATGTCATCGCTTAACGAAGATGTCTTTGATGTTTATGCCAATCAATCTGATGTGACCGCGCTTGATATGCGGATGCAGATGATTGAAAGCAAACTTCAAAAAACCCAAGACATGATTGTGACCTTAAATCGTGCCGTCGGGCGGCTCATTGATTATGAAGAAAAACATGCTGAACCAGCCCTCTTGATGGAACAACAGCAGCGTCCTGTCAGTCTTGACCCAAAACAGGCGACTCCTGAACAAGCGACTCCTGAACAATCTATCCCTGAACAAGCGATCCCTGAACAGGCGATCCCGGAACAAGCGATTATGGTGCTTGATAAAGTAGCACCCGATAAATACATTCCTGATAACCCCACTTCTCAGCTCGCCGATGCTGATAATCATCAGGCTGGTCACGGCACACCGAAAAAACGCTCATATCATTCGCTCTGGTATGTTGCCGCCACCATTATGCTGACGGTGCTTTACTTTATATTTGCCTCAAGCAGTACGACGTCGAACCCTGCCTCATCTCTGCCCGACAGTGATGCCTTTCTTGGTGAAAACGAAATGGCTGTGTATTCGCATATAGAAATGGGAATGGCGCGACCATTAGGGCTTACCTCACTGGAAGAATTCTCAGCAAGAATGTGGGAAAAAGGCGTGGATTTAGCGCAATATTACGAATGTATGGTCAGCATTATGGAGGCTAGCACCAAGCCTATGAATCAGATGATGATCATTGAATTGCTGGATAATCCCTTGCGCTCTGATTACAACCCCGCCGTGGTTGATCGGCAACGCGCCTTGTTTGAAAGCCGCTATGGTTCAGCCAATCATTATGGCGGCTATAACCGCGCTCAAACTAATATTGCATCATGCCGCAACTGGTAATCAGAAGCGCTTGACATCATGTATTCAGTTAGCGTTAAGTGATATTAATTTACATATCATTTAGTGAGATTTGTCATGACCATGCACAAGCGCATTCGCCCTTTCAATACTAAAGAAACCTATCCTGAACAAAACCTTGATAATGATTTGTCTCAGGCTGTTGTTGCCAAAGGCACAATGGTATTTCTGCGGGGTCAGGTATCGCAAGATTTAGATACGAGAGAAAGTCTCCACCCTGGTGACGCTGGCAAGCAGACCGAAAAAACCATGCAGAATATAAAATTGCTTCTCGAAGAAGCTGGCACGACAATGGAAAGCATCTGCCGGATTGTTGTTTACGTCACTGATATTCGCTATCGTGAGGCTGTCTATCAGGAAATGGGAAAATGGCTTAAAGGCGTTTTTCCATGCTCCACTGGTCTGGTTGTTCCTGCGCTGGCACGTCCTGAATGGGTTGTCGAGATTGAGATCACAGCCGTTATTCCTGAATAAGGACATTCTATGCTCCCGGACCTATTAAAGACGCTTAAAGAAGTTGCCGCCGCGCCATTATCGCAGGCGACAACAATGCCGAAAGAAATTTATACAAGCCCGATCGTGCTTGACCATGAAACGCAACATATTTTTAGCAAAGAATGGATTTGCGTTGGCCGCGCCGATAGCTTGCCGACCATTGGCGACTATATGACGGTTGAGATTGCTAATCAGCCTCTGATTGTCACGCGCGGCAAGGATAACACCCTTTCCGCAATGTCCAATATCTGCCTGCATCGGGGGATGGTGCTGGCACAAGGTCGCGGCAATGCCAAGAAGTTTACCTGCCCTTATCATGCGTGGACATATCAGCCTGATGGCAGGCTAGTGGCGGCGGCATTTATGGATAAAACTGAGTGTTTTGATAAATCCGCCATGCGTCTGCCGCAAGCCCGCTGTGAGGAATATTTAGGCTGGATATATATTAATCTTGATCCTGATGCGGTATCTGTCAAAGACCAATTATCTGAACTGACAGCGTTGCTTGAACCCTATCACATGGAAAATTATGTCAGTATTTTTGAAGAACAGCATCACTGGAATACTAACTGGAAATGCCTGACTGAGAACTTTATGGAAGGCTATCACCTGCCAGTTGCTCATCAAGCCACCGTTGGCGCGCATTTTAACCTGATGGATACCGAGTTTGATGAGCGCGGTGAGTTTGACCATTTCACCTATCAGTATTTTACCAAAAAAGATAGCGCACCTGTTGGCACGGCGCATCCAGCAAATACATGGCTAACAGGTAAATGGCGCTCAACATCAATCATGCCAACCGTCTTTCCATCACATATGTATGTCTTGGCACCTGATCATCTATGGTATTTAGCCTTGCTCCCCGATGGCCCTTATCAAGTTCAGATCAGATATGGCGCCGCGATGGCACCAGAAGTGCTAGAGGCATGCAAAAATCCCGAAGCGCTGATTGCCGATACCAAAGCCTTTCTGGATGATGTTCAAGAAGAAGACCGAGCCGTTGTCGAAGGTATTTTCAAGGGCGCGCAAGCCCCCATGACCAAGCCCGGCCCTCTTAGCTGGCTTGAGCGAGAAAATCATGAATTTACCAATTATCTGGCACGCATGCTGTGCCCATAATCCCCGTAATCTATAATAAGGAGAAGTAAATGACCATTGCTATCGTCGGACGCTGTGCCAAAACCAATATGTCAGGTGTTGCCATTACGACCTCTAGTATCGCTGTTGGTAGCCGCTGTCCCTATGCGCTTGCTGGCGCTGGTGCGGTAACAACACAAAACGTCACTGATCCAACGATTGGTCCTGCTGTGCTGGCGCTAATGGCAAAGGGGCATAATGCTGAGACTGCCATTAAGATGACCATGGATGGCCGCCCCCATGCTGATTTCCGGCAAGTCGCAGCAGTAGACCTAAATGGCGGAACGGGGGTTTTTACAGGCCATGAGATCCTTGGCAATAACGCCGTTAATCAAGGCAAAGATTGTGTTGGGGCAGGTAATTTGCTGTCACGGGTTGAGGTTATTCCAGCCATGACAAAAGCCTTTGAGGACGGGTATGATTTGCATCTGGCAGAACGGCTGACGCGGGCTTTGATTGCCGCTCTTGATGCTGGCGGTGAGGAAGGCCCCACCCATTCTGCTGCTCTCATTGTGGCGCATGAACGGCCTTGGCCGCTTGTCGATTTGCGAATTGACTGGACCGATGACTGCCCGGCGCAAGCGCTATTGGCACTATGGGAGGAGTATAAACCGCAAATGAATGATTATCTGACCCGTGCGATAAACCCATCTGCCGCCCCAAGCTATGGTGTCCCCGGAGATGAGTAAGGCTGAAGAATGAAGGTTGATCATTCGGCTTTAGATGGGAAAGTGATTGAGATTAGCAAGACATCTCATAGAGATTCCAGTCAGTCTTGCCAGCATATTTGTCATAAACCCTACGCGCGCGATAATTATTATCACGAGTGATCCAGCGTATCACCTCCCATTCATTGTCTTGCGCCATTGCTTTCAAGCGCGTCATCAAGGCTTCAACAACGCCGTTGCCGCGCTGACCATGATCAACAAATAAATCATCAAGAAAGCCGATCACCTTGCCTCGCAATGGGCTTGGCATTGGCCGGACATGTGCCAGACCCACCAGCCTGTCATCATGAACCGCAACCAGACCTTGCACGGGATGTGCAGCGTCCATGAGCCAGCCCCATGTTGTCTGGATGCTATCCTCGGTTAGCGTGAATTTATAATGATCAGCATAGCCGTAATAAAGCTGAAGCCATTGGTCATAATCCGCCTTGGCGAGAGACCTTACTTGCACATCTGACATTATCAATTTCCTTATTGCATTGCTCTTTACATCATCCTAATCAATGCTTACACATTAAGCAATGTAGTCCTGATAATGTGGAGTGACCAATGCGCGCGAAAAAGAAATTGGCCAGTCTTAGCGATGAAGTCGTGCGGCCATTGCCAGAATATCTAAGCACCCGTTATGCGACTTGGTATAACGGACATTATCAAGACCATCAAAGCCACTATCAGGAGCTTGCCACATATGGGCAACATCCGCCTGCCATGATCATCTCATGCGCTGATAGCCGCGTTAATGCCATGTCATTATTTGGTGGTGAGGATGGTGATTTTTTCATTCACCGAAATATTGCAAATCTTGTTCCGCCGTATAATCCAGACGGTGATCATCATGGCACATCGGCGGCGATTGAATACGCTGTAACGGTGCTAAAAATATCGCATCTGATTATTCTGGGACATTCTGGATGCGGCGGCATTCATGCTGGTTACCATGCTTGTAATGGCACTATTGATGAGGCGCTTAAACAATCAATCTTTATCCCTAAATGGCTAGATATCCTGGCCCCTGCCTTTCAAGATGGGGCGAAGTTAAAAACAGATGCTGAACGCATCCATGATTTAGAACAGCGTAGCATTGTTCATTCGCTGAGTAATCTGGCGGCGTTTCCTTTTGTCAGATTGGCGATTAGCGAGGGCCAGCTATCACTGCATGGATTATGGCATGATATCGGTGCCGGAAAACTCCATATCTATGATGCCGAAATCGGCCTTTTTACCCCTGTTGGTGTGTGATTATAGACGATCGCATTCACATCACTGCGACAAGCCGCGTTTAGGCAAGGCATGACATCCTTAAAAACTGTTGCCAGCAAGGCGGCAAAACTGCACGGGGTCGAGTTGATTGGCTGTAATCAGTAAAAGCAAAGCTAAATGATGACTTGACATCATGCTTATTCTGCCTATCATAATGATAGTTTGTTGATGTAGTGCTTGTCCAAAAACACATAATAAACTTCGGCGTATAATAAACTTTAGCACAATGACAATCAAAAAGAAGAATTGGCAATCAGGGCTTTCCCCCGCAGACGCCACAGATGGAATTAGGGCGTTGGTGCGTGATGATGAAGCGGATGCTCATATAAGAGTACATTTTAAAAAGCAACTTAATGAGCGAGAGTTACTGATCACTGATGCCTTGCATGTATTAAAACATGGTTTTGTCTATGATCAGCCGGAACAATCAACCCAACCAGGTTTCTGGAAATACAAGATGCAGGGTACATCACCGAATTCAGGCAAGAGAAAGTTAGAGATTATTATCATACCTGATTTTGATCAATGCGGTTACAAATTGATCACTATCTACTGGGTGGATGGGCAGTAAGTTAAAATATATTAGCAAAAGGGAGAAATTTGTCATGTCACATAATGGGTATCATTATACCGAATGTGGATTAGATGATGTGTTCATTATCGCCGATCATCTGCAATCAGATGATGAAGGTGAGGCGGTGTTGACCATACCGGCAATTGGCATGCTGCATAAGGTTATTGCAGAGGGCGTGATTAATGCTGACGGTATTCTTAACGGTAAGAAAATTCGGTTCCTGCGGACAGAGATGGGAATGACACAAGCCCAACTTGCTCAAATTCTGCACCGTAAAGAGTTAACTGTTGCTCGCTGGGAGAAAGATGAAGTTGGCATTGATGCCGCCCTAGACCTTATCTTGCGGCAATTGGCGGCAGAAAAACTAGACGTTCCTTTTGGGCAAGGCCAAACGATTGAAATGCTTTGCCTTGAAAGAGTGCCGACAAAACAACCAATGCCAATCAAAGCAAAGCTAAATGATGATAAAGGGTTGCCGCGATATACGTTGATCGCCTGAATTTAGGATATTAGGGTAATTGAGCGTTATATAGCTGACCCAAATGCGGCAGCGCATCTGTCATGCCTGCTAGACGTAAGCAATGCCACGCCATCGCATGATTTGAAGATGTGACAGGCAGCCCAATGCTTTGCTCAATCTGGGCGACATGTTCCGCCAGCCGAACCGATGTGCATGACACAAATACCATATCAATGCTTTCGCCATCACGGGCGGCTTTATCTTTGATCGTGTTAATGGCAGAGATCAGACTATCAGCATCAATACTGGCAACAATCGGATCTTTTTCTTCGTTGAATGAGCCAAAAACAGGCACTTCAAACCCATGTTGCGTAATGTAATTATAGACAATCGCATTCACATCACTGCGATAAGGCGTTAGAACAGCAATCCGCTTTGCCTGCATTGTCTGGAACGCCGCAAACGCCGCCGTAATAGGGGTTGTCGTTTTAGCCATCGGCTTTGCTGCTTTCAGAAAACCGTGGACAGCCGCCTCCCCCAGCACCGTTGAGGCTGACGTACAGCCATAAGCCAAAACATCAAGCCAGTCCTCAGGCAGAATAAGTGATGCCGTATCGGTTATCCGCGGCCCCATATCAGACAGCGTTTTCGGCGTCACTGATACTTCATTGGCAATGCGCGCGGCAAATACATCAATCCCCGGCTCGGTGATAATCTGCCGAAACTCATGCTCAACCGTATAATCAGTGGCAAGCACAACCAGCCCTATACGCGCCTTCTCACCGATTACCATATGTGTCGAAAACGGCAGGTGCTCAATTAAATATGATTGATCCTTATCAATGATCTCATCCATTGTTTTATCCTATCCAGCTATCCTATCCGCCAATCCTATCCGCCAATCCTAGCTGGCTATCCTATCCAGCGCCAGGTTGCCTAATATTATCTGGCAACCAAGTTGCTAATTCTGGGAATATTATAAGAACAAATACCATTAATACCATGATGAAAAACATGGGTAAGCCAGCGCGTGCAATAAAGCTCATCTCATGGCCTGTCATCCCCTGCAAGACAAACAGATTAAAGCCAATGGGCGGGGTGATCTGTGCCATTTCCACCACCACAACAATGAAAATGCCAAACCAGATCATGTCAATTCCGGCATTACGGATCATCGGCTCGACCACCGCCATCGTCAAAACAACTGAAGAAATGCCGTCAAGGAACATCCCCAGAATGATATAGAAAATCAGCAACACCATAAGCAGCTCAAAGCGGCTGAGATTCCATTCCGCAATCAGATTAGCCAAGCCGCGCGGCAATCCAGTAAATCCCATTGATAGCGACAAGAACGCCGCCCCCGCCAGAATAAGCGCAATCATGGCAGAGGTTCGGGTTGCCCCCATCAGCGACGATGAGAAGCTATGCCAATTTAATGTGCCTTGCGCAGCAGCCAGAACAAGCGCCCCAATAACGCCAAATGCCGCCGCCTCTGTCGCTGTTGCAAAGCCAAAGAACATTGAGCCAATGACAAGAAGGATCAAACAAATCACGGGGATCAGGAAACGCGAGTTCTGAATTTTTTCAAAAAAGCTCATCCGCTTATCAAGTTTAGGATTCCAGTTTTTTGATAGTTTTGAATAAATCGCCACATAGGACATAAACATCGCCGCCAGGACTAGCCCCGGAAAAACACCTGCAAAAAACAGCTTCTTGATCGATTCATTAATCGTGACGCCATAGACAATTAAAGTCAGAGATGGCGGGATCATTAATCCTAGCGTTGCCGCCCCAGCCAATGTACCAATGACCATATGTTCAGGGTAATCACGCCGCCGCAATTCTGGAATAGACATCTTGCCGACAGTGGTTAATGTTGCCGCTGATGATCCTGATACTGCCGCAAATACCGTACATCCAACAATATTAGTATGGACTAAGCCGCCGGGGAAACGTGACATCCATGGCGCCAGACCTCGGAACATATCCTCGGAAAGACGGGTACGGTAAAGAATCTCGCCCATCCAAATAAACAGCGGTAACGCCGTTAATGTCCATGATGAAGATGCCGACCAGATTGTCGTCATCATGACATCACCGACTGGTCGCGTGGTAAATAATTCCATCCCCACCCATGCGACACCAACCAGCGAAAGACCAACCCAGACGCCAGTCCCCAGCAAGGTGAACATAACAAAGAGAAAAAGGATAATGATAGATAGATTTTCCATAATGCGCCCTAGCCTCTATTCAATAGATGAGGCCTGAATACGATCACGGCCAGTAAATATTAATGAAAACAAGTTATCAGTAAGCGCAATCGCCAGAATAATGGACCCAAGAACCATGGTTGATTGCGGTATCCATAGCATCGTTGCATCCTGGCCTTGTGAGATGTCATTGAACTTCCATGACCAAAAGGTAAATCGCCACGCATAATAGGCCACATACCAGCCAACCACAGTGCCAACAGCAAAGCACCATGTGTTTAGCACCAAGCTGGCGCGTGCCGGCAAGGCATTAAGCAAGATAGAAACACGGATATGTGAGCCGTGATTAAGGGCGCTGGCAAAGGCTAAAAAGCTCGCCGCCGCCATGGAATAGCCAGCATATTCAGGCGCACCGGGGAAAATTTCCCCTGTCCAGCGTGCCACCATTTGCACAACAATCAAGGTTAGGATTGCAATTAAGAAACATGCCGCCAGAATACCCGACAACAGATATAGCCCATCAAGCCCTCGTCTTAACACCTTCACAGTCTTCCCCCTCAACATGCCAGGGCTGCGAAGCCCTCGCTATCATGTGTTTATCGCACTCAAGAAATGGTGACGGATGACAGGTTGCCCCATCATCCGTGTAAAGGTTTTGTATTCACGATAGTCCAATTATTGCATCGCGTTAAAGCTATCAACAATCGCCTGACCGTCGGCACCAGCGGCTTTCAGCCAGTCTGCTGTCATAGTTGCGCCAATGTCTTTCAGCTCATTTTGGAGGCCATCACCAGCAGGCTCAACCGTCATACCACCAGCCCGCAGACCAGCAAGCGTAAAGCCTGTATATTCCTTTGACCGCCATGTTCCCGCATACTCAGCCAGCTCAGCACAGCCGCGGATGACATTCTGATTAGCTTCGCTGGTGCTGTTCCAAACAGATGTGTTGACCATGATGTAGTTTCGCGGAAGCCATGCATCGACTTCATAGAAATGGGTTAGCGACTCCCAGATTTTCCGGTCATATCCTGTTGCTCCAGATGACACCATAGATTCGACAACGCCAGTGGCAAAGGCTTGAGAAATCTCAGCCGCTTCAATGACAACGGGAAGCATGCCCGTCAGCTCAGCCAAGCGTGTTGTCGTATTGTTATATGAGCGGAATTTAATCCCATTCATATCAGCAACTGAATTAATCTCTTTTTTGAAATATAGCCCTTGTGGCGGCCATGGCACGGCATAAAGCAAGGTCAGATTCTGATCAGCAAGCGTTTTCTCAATGCTAGGCTTTGCTGCTTGCCATAATTTGTCAGCGTCATCAAATGAAGTCGCCAGAAACGGCACCGAATCATAACCAAAAATAGCATTCTCATTCTGGTGACCAGATAATAGCCGCTCACCAATAGGCACCTGACCTGTTTGCACCGCCCGCTTAATATCCGCGCCCTTAATAAGTGAACCTGATGGATGGGTAACAATTTCAATCGCTCCACCTGTCCCTGTGGTGACGCAAGAGCCGAACTCAGCCGCTGTGACGGAATGGAAATTTGATCCGCTATATGCTAGCGGCATGTCCCAGACTTCTGCTTTGGCGATGCCAGATATGCCTAAGCTCATCCCCAGACCTAGACCGGCAGTAATCAAAGATGAAACAATATTTTTTGATTTAATCATAATAGACTCCCTAGAGTGTTTTCTCTTTCAATTATTAAATATAGAAACGTATTTCCTTAAAATCAGCAAGAAAAATCAGATTTAGAGCTAAAGTTAAATATGTTTTGAAGGCGGCGATAAATAAATTACGTCGTAAATCTGCCAATATCATAGGCTGATAAATCCATATTTGGATTTATACCAGACGCCAACATAGCCAGAAGATGCCCAGTTTTAGGCCCGCCAGTCAGCCCAACATGATGATGCCCAAAGCCCATAAAAACGCCTTTTATGTTGGGAACTTCACCAATCACCGGAATAGAATCTGTCGGTGCTGGCCTATGCCCCATCCATCGTGTGTCCTCATCCCATGTTAAATCTGGCATATATTGCTTTACATTTTGCATCAGCAAGCGGAATGGCGGCTCTGATGCGCCTGCTTTAAGGCCGCCAAACTCAACAACCCCCGCAAGCCTGATCCGGTCTTTCATGGGGGTGACAACAAACTTGCCAGCCGCCACCATAAGCGGCGTATGAGGCATCTTATTAGGGTGCCATAATTCGATGTGATATCCACGCTCAGCTTCAAGAGGGATAGTTAGCCCTAATTGTTTGGCTAATGTGCCTGACCATGCGCCCATGGCAAGGATGACCCG
>MDTB01047619.1_pt1 | contig 12125 bp, 11 predicted proteins | sample 811161 | NCBI WGS metagenome assembly MDTB01 (sample SAMN05326650, study PRJNA326480) | marine metagenome | isolation source: seawater | place: Mediterranean Sea | collected 2009 | reverse complement strand
TAGATTTTAATCAAAAAATATCAACACCTGACTGGAAAACTGAAACTATGTTTGGTTGTATGCCTCCAAGAGATGTTTTACTAACTGTAGGAAATGAAATTTTAGAAGCTACTATGAGTTATAGGTGTAGATGGTTTGAGTATCTGTGCTACCGACCATTATTAAAAAAATATTATGATTTAGATCCTAAAATGAGACATGAGTCAGCACCAAAACCAAGATTAACTGATGCTGATTATAGAAAAGATTATCTATCAAATAAAATTGGAGTTCAAAAAAGATTAGAGTGGACTGAAAAAAAATATTTTGTAACTACAGAGGAAGAGCCATTATTTGATGCTGCAGATGTATTAAGATTTGGAAAAGATCTTGTAGTTCAACATGGATTTACAACAAATTTAAAAGGAATTGATTGGCTAAAAAGACATTTTAAAGATCATAGGGTTCACACAGTAAATTTTCCTGGGGATCCTTATCCTATTCATATCGATGCAACCTTTACTCCTATTAAAGAAGGCTTGATTATAAATAATCCTCAGAGAAGACTTCCAAAAGAACAAAGAAAATTATTTGAAGTTAATGGATGGGAAATAATTGATAGTGCACAACCTGCTCATAATGAACCACCACCACTTTGCTATTCATCAGTATGGTTATCAATGAATGTTTTAGTGCTTGATCATAAAACAGTTTGTGTAGAAAAAAGTGAAGTATATCAAGCTGAACAATTAGATAAATTAGGAATGGAAGTTGTTACAGTTGATCTTAGGGATGCTTATGCATTTGGGGGAGGACTACATTGTTGCACTGCAGATGTTTATAGAGAAGGTGAATTAAAGGATTATTTTCCAAAACAATAAGAATGTCTAAAGTATTTAAATTAGGGATAACAAGCAAAAATAATCAAGAAATTAAAGAAGTAGAATCAATTGAAGTCCTGACTGATAAAGGGGTAGTTGGCGATAGACATTTTAAAAATTTTAATGACCCTTATTGTCAATTATCATTAATTGAGTCCGAGAATATTGATTACTATAATATAAAATATGGTTTGAACATTTCCTATATAAATTTTAGAAGAAATATAGTTACTAAAGGTATCCATCTTAATGAATTAGTGGGAAAGAAATTTAAAATCGGAAATGTTAAAGTTGAAGGTATTGATTTATGTAGACCATGTAGACATTTAACTGAAATATTGAGTCAGAATAATATTCTTAAAGAATTTCTCAGGAAAGGGGGTCTTAGATGTCAAATTTTATCTTCATCTAAAATTACAATTGGGGATAAAATAGTTTATTAGATTATATGGCTAAATTAAAAAAATTAATCATTGCTTGTGATGGTGGTGCAGCTAGTGGCAAAAGTACTGCAGCTAGACTAATCTCTAAAAAATATAAACTTATATTAATTAATTCTGGTTTAATATATAGATATTGTAGTAAACTGATAATTTATCATAAGCCTAAAAATATTATCTCATTTTTAAAGAAAGAATTAAGAATTGTTTCATATATGAAAATTTCTAAACAAAAACTTCATTCCGAAAATATTTCAAACCATGTTGGAATTATTGCAAAAAACAAAAAAGTTAGAGAACTTGTTAATCAGCTTCAAAGAAAGATTATTAAAGTTAATAATAGAATTTGTGTCGAAGGACGTGATATTGCAAGTAAAATTTTGTCAAAGAAACCAAAGTATGATTTAGCTTTTTATTTTAAGTGTAGCCTTGAAGTTGCCGCTTATAGAAGATGGTTAGATCTCAAAAAAAAAAATTCCAATCAAAGACGTTAAAAATTCTCTTAAAAAAAGGACTAACTTAGATAAAAATAGAAAAAATAGTCCTTTAATTAAAGTTAAAGATGCCATTTTGATAAGAACGGATAAATTGACAAAAAAACAAGTTTTAACAAAAATGTCTAAACATATTGATAATGTATATAAAAAATAAATTTTAAAATTTAATTTTTTGTATTTTTATCAACATCAAATTGTTCTAATGCTAGAGTGAGATTAGAATTTTCCTTAACTTGTGATTCTGCTTCTTTATTTTTTTCTAACTCTTTTTGTTTCAATCTCAGTTCTCTTCGATTTTCCTCTAATTCTTTTTCTTTTTGATTTATATCAAATTTTTCTTCCCATTCTTTAATTTTAATATATTCAAGCCGTTTTTTTCTTTCTTCGTCTTCTTTTAAAGCTTTTAATTCTTTATTTTTTCGTCTTTGTTCTTTTATTTCTTTTTGTTCTTGTTCTTCTTCTCTTACTTTTAAATCAATATCTTTTCTATTTTGATTTTCTTCTTTAATTTTCAATTCTTTTTCTTTTAATCTCAATTCTTTAGCGACTTGAATTAAATGATCATCTTTTTTAACTAGTCTTTCAGACTCAATTTTTTGTTTTTCTTCTCTGGATTTTATTTCTTTTTCTTTTATTTTTAGATCTTCTTCAACTAATCCAATTTTGTCGCTTTCTTTTTTTAAACGTTCTTCCCAACTTCTTAATTCTTTTCTTTCTTTTTGTATTTGGTTTTTTTCTTTTTGTTTTTGTAATTTAATTTCCTGTTTTTTTTCTAATTCTTTATTTTTTTTATAATTTGAAATAGCGCTACTAATGGAACTAGTTGTCAGAGTTGCTAATTTTGCTAAGCCATTATTTTTCTTAACAACTTTTTTTTTTATTTTTTTTTTGTAAGGCATATTTATAAAAACTTATTTCACTGGAGAAAAAATTAATTTTCAACAAAATTTTATAAAAATTTTAGATCTAATTATTCTAGATTCAACCTGAAAGTGATTTAAATTTTTATATCCTTATTACCTTCAAGTTTTTTTTCTGGTTCAGCAATTGGCTCTGTAGTTGGATTAAGCTCAATACCTGCAGGAGTAATAGTTTGCGGCATAGCCACAAATTGAGAATCTGGATTTTCTACTGTTTTTCTTACCCTCATTCTGTAAATTCCAAAAACTCCAATGACAGCATGAAAGAAAAATAAAAAAATAAAAAAACCATTAGAACCTACTAAGTCCATAAATATTGAACATAAAAATGGACCACTCATTGCACCTAAACCAAATACAAACTGTAGACCTGCACCTGCAGCAACGAATTTTTCTTTAGGGATATAATCATTAGTATGTGCTAAAATTTGTGAAAACATTGGTAAACTACAAAATGAAAAAAGAATTAAAAAAACATAAAACCAAGTTTTGCTAGTAGCAAGTCCTTCTGGTAAGTACATTTGTCTTGAAACTAAAATTGCAAAAAGAGCAAATGCTGATGCACCAAATGTAGAAATAACAATAACTAGCCTTCTATCATATTTGTCAGATAATTTTCCGACAGGAAATTGAGAAATAGCTCCAGAAATAGCTAAAAGAAATGTAACGATTGATATTTCAAGTATCGTGAAATTCATTGAAGTTGCGTAGACTGCTAATAAAGTAAAAAGAGCTGCTTGAATTGTCCCATAAAAAAAAGAACTTACCATTCCAAAAGGAGACGCCTCATAAAGATCTTTAAGTGTCATAGCTTTAATTCTTTTAAAAGTTGGTGGTTTTTTTTTAGTTAACAAAATTGGAATTAAAGCAGCTGAAGTAATCACAGATACTAAAATAAAAGGCTGAAAATTTACAGGACTGCTAAAGTTAAGCAGAAACATCCCTGTACCCATGGAACCATATAATATGACCATATATATTGATAGAACACTTCCTCTATTTTTGTTAGTTGACCTATCATTTAACCAACTTTCAGCTACAGTATAAATACACACCATACTTATTCCTGTTAATACTCTTAGTAAAAACCATATAAATGGATTAATTAAAATAGAATGAATTAGAATAACCAAAGATGCCAAAGAGGCAAACGCTGCAAAAACTCTTATATGACCAACTCTTGAAATGATATAAGGAATAGTAGCTGCTCCTATAAAATATCCTACAAAATACCCAGACATCATAAATCCAGTTGCAGTTAAACTAAATTCTTCCTGAACAGCTCGTACACCTAAGAGAGAGCCTTGAAATCCATAAGCCATCATAATGCAACCCATTCCTAAAAATAAGGCCCAAGAATTTTTTAAAACTTTATTCATAAAAACTGCAGTAACTATTCGCGATGTATGATTAAATCAAGACTTAATTATGACAACTTTAATTTTTTTTTAGTTTCAAAAAAGAGTGGATTGCTATAGTAGTAATTATAATCATACCCCCTTGAAGAGTTTCAATACTAGGTTGTTCTTTAATTATCAACCAAACCCAGATTGGACCTATAATAGTCTCTAATAAGAAAAATAGATTTACTTCTGCTGCAGGTATATATCTTGGAGCTATGGTTACTAATACAAAAGGTATAGCAACACATAGAATACACATTATAGGAACTATAATTAGATCTTTTTCTAATAACAAAAAACTTTCAATAAAAAATAAAGCAAAAATAGAAACAAATAACTTACCAACAACAGCTGCAGGAACTAAGTTTTTAGATTTTGCAGATCGAATAGTAACAGCACCTACTGCCAAACCTATAGCAGTAACAAAACCTAAAATATCTCCATAAAAATTACCTAATTTTAATGAGTCAAAAAAGATATAAATTATAGCCAAAAAGGTAATAATTATTGAAATCAAAGTTTTTTTATCAGGAGGTTCTTTTAAAAAAATTGCACCAAGAATTGCTGATAACATTGGGGCAGTAGCAATCATTACTAGAGTATTTGCTACATTAGTGTTCTGAATTGAAACAACAAAAGTAATATTTGTTACGCTAAATGTACCTACATAGATAAGCCCATGATAACCACTATTAAAAAGAATTTTAAAAAAATTTAATTTATAAATTAACAGCATTATAAAAAAGACAGTTAAAAATGGAATCATACCTCTATAAAAGACTAATCCCCAAGTATCAACGTTAGAAAGTCTGATAAATAAAGAATCTGGTGTAATAAACATTACTGCTACAAAAGCAAGTAATGAACCTTTTTGCTGGTCTGTTAAATTATTCACGTTGTATCTATATATTTAAAGTAAAGAATAAGGTTTTCTTGAAAATATTTTTTTTACCAATGGTTTAAAAAACTCTAATGAAAAAGATTTATAGTTTGGATCAAAGGAGTTTTGGTCATACTTTTCACAAAAGTCTATAGTGTCTTTATAATATTTATGATCTTTATATTTATCTCTCTTGTTTTTATCTTCTCCTAAATGATGAGCATAGTAATACATTTGAAATTCTCCGTGTTTTTTTATTATCCAATGAGTTTTTTCTGTAACGTAAGGCTTAAGAATTGCTGCAGCATATTCTGAGTGATTCATTGGGGCCAATTCATCTCCAATATCGTGAATTAAAGCAGCTACAATCATTTCTTCACTTTCACCATTTTCATAAGCTCTAGTTGCACTTTGAAGAGAATGTTCTAGTCTCGAAACTTGATAACCTTCTAAAGTTTCTGTGAGTCCTGACATAAATTTTAATATTCTTTCTGCAGTTTTACTAGCAAAGTCTTTTTCATGTTTGTCTAAAAAAAGATAATCTTCTTTAGTTCCATTTTTCATTTCTGTAAAACTAACTTTTTTCATCATTTAATTGTTTGAAGCTGTGCTAAGTAAAGATAGTTGAGTGATTTTACTATCCCCGAGTTCATCGATAGGTTTAACTGGATAATCACCTGTAAAGTAATGATCTGTTAATTGAGGATAGTTTTCATTTCGTTTATCAAATCCAATTGCTCGATATATACCATCGATCGACAAAAATTTAAGAGATTTTGCCTCTATGTATTTACAAATTTCTTCATTCGATTTATTAGCTGCTAATAACTCTTTTTTAGTTGGAGTATCGACTCCATAAAAATCTGGATATCTAATTTCTGGACAAGCAATTTTTACATGCACTTCTTTTGCTCCTGCCTCATAAAGCATTTTTACAATTTTATAACAAGTTGTTCCTCTTACCAGAGAATCATCAATTAAGATTATTTTTTTATTTTTGATTGTAGTTTGATTAGCATTTAATTTTAATTTAACACCAAGACTTCTAATTTTTTGACTTGGTTCAATAAAAGTTCTTCCAACATAATGATTTCTTATTAATCCTTGTTCAAAGTCAATACCAAGGTGTTGAGCAAATCCTAAGGCAGCTGCATTACCACTGTCTGGAACTGGCACAACGATATCTGCATCAATATCATTCTCTTTTGCAAGTTCTTTTCCTAAATTTTTTCTATGTTCGTAAGCTGTTTTTCCACTTAAGATACTATCTGGTCTTGCAAAGTATATATACTCAAAAACGCAAGGCCTTATTTTTTTAAAAGGGAAGGGTTTAATACTTTCTAATTTATCATCCTCAATTAAAACAATTTCTCCATTTTCTACTTCCCTCACAAATTTTGCACCAATGATATCTAATGCACATGATTCTGATGCTAGAACATAACTGTTTTTTAATTTTCCAATTACTAAAGGTCTAATGCCATATGGGTCTCTTACACCAATTAAAGATTTTTGTGTAAGCATTACTAAGGCATAACCACCTTGGATTTGAAATATTGCATCAATAACTTTGTCGATTGTTTTTGTTCTTTTGGATTTTGCAATTAGTTGGACAATGGTTTCAGTATCTGAAGTTGTATAAAAAATTGCACCTTCCTCTACTAGTTTATTTCTTAAATAAATTGAGTTTGTTAAGTTACCGTTATGAGCAACACCAATTCCACCAGCATTTGTGTCTGCAAAAAAAGGCTGAATATTTCTTAAAGTATTGCTACCAGTTGTACTATACCTATTATGACCAATTGCATAATTACCCTTAAGTTTTTTAAGTATTTTTTCTTTGTTAAAGTTATCACCAACTAATCCAAATCTTTTTTCTGAGTAATAGTTTTTACCATCAAAAGTAACAATACCACAACCTTCTTGACCTCTATGTTGCAAAGCATGAAGACCTAGAGCTGTTAAAGCTGATGCATCATTAGTATTACTAACACCAAAAATTCCACATTCTTCTTTTATTTTTGGATTAAAGCTCTTCAATTTTTTCTTTAGAATCTTTATATGTTTTTTCATCTGGAAATTCTTTCAAAAGATAATTACTACCTTTTTCTAAATATGGAAAGATGTATGATTTATCCACATTTATAGGCCATTTGTCATAATTATACACTATATGAACACCTGAAAAGATACAGACAGAAATAATATAAGCTCGTAAAAATCCAAAAAAGAATCCAAACACAGTGTCTAAACTTCCTATCCCAGTATATTGTACAGCTCTACTTATTCCTTTATTTGCCATGAGAATCAAAAATATAACTACAATGAAAATTGTAACTCCAAGCCCAATATCAAGCACATATTCATTATCAATTATGTCTTGAAGGTAAGGTTTTATCTTAGGAAATATGATTAGTGTAATTATATATGCAAGCAACCATTTAGCCATAGACAATATACTTAAGACAAACCCTTTTTTATAGCATTTGATTAAAGATAAAATGGTAAGGATTATATAAATTAAGTCGATAATAGAAGTTGCTTGATAAAAATTTACTAGCGTATTTGGCATCGATTATTTTCCAAAAGGTTTAATCACTAATATTAAAGAAGGCAGTAGTGTTAAAACTAAGATCATAGCTAATAACATAGCAAGACCAGTGAATACTCCAAAATAAATTGTTGGAATAAATTTAGATAAAACTAAAATTGAAAAACCAAACACAATTGTAATTGAGGTGTTTAAAATAGCCACTCCAACAGTAGAATGACAAGTTTTTAGAGTTTTCTTATAGTCTTTAATAACATTAAACTCTTCTTTAAAACGGTATATATAGTGGATACTATTATCAACCGCTATTCCAATCGTAATTGCTGCAATAGTAATTGTCATCATATCTAATGGGATACCTAACATTCCTATAGTTCCTAGAATAAAGAAAGCAGCAATAAAATTTGGTACAACCCCTATTAAAGATAGTTTGATATTTCTAAATAGAACTATAAACATAGCGAAAATACCAATTATTACCAACCCTAAAGTTAAAATTTGCGATTTGAATAAACTTTGCAATAAATTATTAAATAAAATTAAAACTCCCGCTAATTTATAACGATCTTTATCTAATCCAAATTTATTTTCTAAATCGTAATTGATTTTATTAATTAAATCATTTCTTCTTAAGTCTTCTTGTGAGTCAATAATTCTTAAACTTATTCTTGCTTCATTTTCTTCAATTGAAATATATGGATCAATAATTTCTGTTTTAATATTTTCCGGAATTTTGGTATATAAAACTCCCATTTCTAAAGTACCAAGAGGCTTATTATTATTTAGTTGGGTTGCAACATCTATAACAGAAGAAAAAGACAGTACTTTTCCAATCTGAGGAAGACTATCTAAGTAGTTATGGATACTAGTGATTGTATCTATCTTATCTTTTGTAAACCAATATTTTTCTTCGTCTTGTTCTTCATCTTCATCCCAATTATCAAATTCATCATCTTCTTCTATCTTTTCTTTTTTTGATTCTGGAAATTTTAAAATAACTTCAAGTGGAGTTGTCCCTCCTAGATTTTCATCAATAAGCTTCATTCCTTTATAAATTTCAGTTTTTTTACTGAAATAATTTATAAAACTATTCTCAACTTCTAATTTGCTGATACCAAATATACTTAATCCAATCACAATAATTGTAACTATAAAAATTGGTTTTTGTTGATTTAATGAAAGATTCTCTAAAAAAGAAGTGACTCTAGAACTTTCTTCTTTTTTTATTGATATATTATTTGTAGGAGTGAAGTTTAGTAAAGTAGGAAGAAGTGTAAATGTTATTATAAAAGATGTTATTAATCCAAGTGTCATCATCCAACCGAAATCAATGATAGGTTTAATCTCACTGAATATTAAAGATAAAAAAGCAATTATAGTTGTTAAAACTGCATAAAGAATTGGCCAAAACATTTTGTTAGTTGTTAAGATTAAAATTTCAGTAACATTTTTGACAGGATAAGATTTTTTTAATTGTAAAAATCTTGTGCTCATATGGATATTCATTGCCATAGTTAAAATTAACATCAAAGCTATAAAGTTAGAAGAAATTACAGTTACTTTCCATCCTAGCATGCCAAGTAAACCCATCATAATAATAACTGAAAAGAAACAACTACTTATTGGAACAACTATCCAAACTAATTTTCTGAATACGAACCAAAGTGTAATAATAATAAATAATAAAACCCCTATGCCAAAAACTATTATGTCACTTTTTATAAAAGTCATCATATCGTCTGCAATCATAGGAATTCCACCTAAGTAAATCTTTCCAATATCCTCATAACTTTTTATCACATCTCTAATTTCTTTAATATTTGTATGATTTTGTTTTTTAATTTGATCTCGATATTGATCTATTTCTTCTCTTGATTTATTTTCTATATTTTCAAGAGGCTTGACGGGCTTAATATTAACTATTATTCCACTAGTTTTACCATCTTTACTAATAACAAAATTTCTAAAAACAGGGCTATTTAAAATTTCTTTAAAGCCTCTATCTCGATCTACATCTTCATCTTTAAGTGTTTTGAATCCCTCTAATCTCTCTTGAAGAGAAGCATCAGAATTATTAAGAAGAGGTATATCCAAAAGAGTTATAACACTATAAACCCAATCTAAACTTTGTATTTTATATTTTAGACTTAAAAGATTGTTAATAGATGCATCAGTATTCATCCCCTGAATAGGAGTGTAAGTTAATACTAAAAATTCTTTTGATCCATACCGGTCTGTGATTTCTTTTAAATATTTAAGATCTGGATCTCCTTCGATTAATAATGTTTCTGATGATGCATCTAATCTAAAATCTTTAGAAAAATATCCAAAACTAAGTAGCACAATTAACAATATTGAAAAAATAGATTTTGGATTTTTTAAAACTATATTTCGATAGATTTGAGCGAACATATGCTCTTTTATATTTGAATTTAATTAATTTGAGTATCTTTAAATTTAGTAAATCTTTCCTCAAATTCTAGAGTTACTTTACCAATTGGGCCATGGCGTTGTTTTCCAATTATAATTTCTGCAATATGAGCAACTTCGTTCATTTTAGCTTGCCATTCTGCATGTTCTACAGTCGCTTCTCTAGGCTCTTTTCTTTGTAAATAGTATCCTTCTCTGTAAACGAACATTACAACATCTGCATCTTGTTCTATTGATCCTGATTCTCTTAAATCTGCTAATTGAGGTTTATGGTCATCTCTTTGCTCAACTTGTCTTGATAGCTGAGATAATGCTACTACCGGAACTGCAAGTTCTTTTGCTATTGCTTTTAGGCCTTGCGTAATTTGAGAAATTTCTTGAACTCTCCCATCTTTGTTAGATGTCACTCCTCTCATTAATTGAATGTAATCAACAACTATCATTTCAAGACCATGTAGTCTTTTAATTCTTCTAGCTCTATTACTAACTGCAGCAATACTAATTGCAGGAGTTTCATCAATGAACAATGGAAGTTCAGAAATATTTTTCGATGTTTCTAAAAACTGATCAAACTGTTCATCTGATATTCTTCCTCTTCTAATATCATTTGAACCGATTCTTGCTTGTTCTGATAATATTCTTGTTGATAACTGTTCTGATGACATTTCCAATGAAAAAAAAGCAACAGATGATTTAATACCTGAATCTTGAATATGTTTTGCTGCATTGAAAGCAATATTTGTAGCCAAGGATGTTTTACCCATTGAAGGACGACCTGCGATAATAATCAAATCTGATTGATGAAATCCTCCTAGTTTATCGTCAAGATCTCTAAGTCCTGTTGGAACCCCGACAATACCACCTTCATTTTTATATGCAGCAGATGCCATTTCGATAGTTTGCTTCATAGCATCATCAAATTTTATTAATGAAGAATTAAAGGATCCTTTTTCAGCTAGATCAAATAATAATCTTTCAGAATTTTCTATAATATTTTGACCATTAGAGTCTAAATCATTTATTTTAGCATTATCGATTGTTTGTTCCGAAATTTTAATCAACTCACGTCTTACGAACATATCATAAATAATTTTTGAATATTCAATTGCTTGTCTGGAAGAAGTAGAAAATTTTGTGATTTTAACAAGATATTCTGGAACGTTTAAATCGTCTTTTTCATCTTCAAAATAATTTTTTAACGTAATAGGATTTGCAAGCATTCCTTTATAAATTAAACTTTCAACTGCATTATAAATTTTTTGATGCATAGGATCATAAAAATTGACATGGGAAATGATTGTACTAATTTCATCAAAAATTTCATTAGTAACTAGTATTGAACCTATTACAGATTTTTCAGCTTCAATATTATTTGGAAGTTCTTTAAACTTATCTTTGATGATATTGAGATTATTTTCCATAAAAAATAATCTACATGAAAATTATTTTTTAGAAATTTAAAAAAAATCTTGTGGATGAAATTGTATAATTATTGAATTGTTTCTGCAGATTGAACATCAATTGTAATTTCCGCATCAACTTCAGAGTGTAAAGAAATTTTTACTTTAAATTTTCCTAGTATTTTTATTTCTTGAACTGGTTGTATCATTGAAGGTTTAATTTCAATCTTATCAGTTTCTTCAATTAGTTTTGAAATTTCTGTTGGTTTAACAGACCCATATAACTCATTAGTTTCTGTGCTCAATTTTTTAACAATATATATTTTTTTATTAATTTTTTCTGAGACTTTTTTTGCTTCTTGTTTTTTTTCATTATCTTTCTTTGAAAGCTCAATCTTAATTTTTTCTACTTCTTTTATATTTTCTTTTGAAGCATATAGTGCTTTTTTATTTGCAATTAAAAAATTTCTAGCAAACCCTCTTTTAACATCAATCACTTCTCCTATTGACCCAATCCTTTTGATATTTTCTAATAAAATAACTTTCATTTTATAATAATGCTAAACTTCGAGCTCTTTTAATTGATAAAGATAATTCTCTCTGTTTTTTTTGACTTACATTTGTAATTCTTGAAGGTAAAATTTTACCGTTTTCTGAAACATATCTTTTAAGGAGTTTGATATTTTTATAATCAACTTTTGGAGCACCTTTAATTGATAGAGGGCAGCTTTTTTTAAAATTGTA
>MDTB01015874.1_pt1 | contig 12125 bp, 7 predicted proteins | sample 811161 | NCBI WGS metagenome assembly MDTB01 (sample SAMN05326650, study PRJNA326480) | marine metagenome | isolation source: seawater | place: Mediterranean Sea | collected 2009 | reverse complement strand
CCGGAACATTGTTTAAAACTACTCTTGAGGAGTTATCAACATGGGTATGAATACCGATGCAGTACAAAGGCTTTATGTAGCCTACTTTAACCGACCTGCTGATCCCGTCAGCATGTCGGTCTACGAGTCGTTGCTTCCCACCGATCGGGCGGCGACGCAGGCAGAGCTTCAGGCGCTGGCCGAGCAGTACTTCAGCCCCTCGGCTGAATACACCAGCTTGTACGCCGGAATGTCGAATACCCAAATCGTTAATCAACTCTACCAGAACATTTTTGGCCGGGTGGCGGAAGTCGACGGCCTAGTTTACTGGGCTGCCGAGCTCACCGCCGGCAGGCAAACCGTGGCGAGCATCGCGCTGCAGCTCTCGTACAGTGCGCAGGGCACAGACGCTGCGGTGGTAACTAACCGGATTGAAGCGGCGAATTCGTTCACTACTGGCCTCAACACTGCTGAGGAGATCACCGGGTACTCTGGCGATGCAGCCGCCGCCTCAGCGCGGGCCTGGCTCGCCACGGTCGGCTCCGACACCGCGTCTAAGGACGCAGCGGTCGCAGGCGTCGACACCGCAGTATCAGATGCGGTTACTGCTGGCGGCACAGACGCAGCGAAAACACTCACGCTTACCACTGGCATCGATAAATTTACAGGCGGTAGCGGTAATGACATCTTCAACGCTGATAACACGGGCGCATCCGAGGTCACCTCTACCGCGGACACACTGGATGGTAGTACGGGCGACAGCGACACACTAAACATCTTCTCGGATGGAACTATTGCTGCGGCGCCAAGCACAAGCAACATCGAAATTTTAAACCTTTATGACGAGGACACAGACTTCACCGCGACCTCGACTTACGCGGGCGTTAGCACCATGAACTTCATCCGAGGTGATGGTACGATTGACTTCGCGGTAAGCAACACCGTTACGACCGTTGGCTTGCAGGACATGGTTATCGCGGGCGCTGGCGGCACTGACGGGGTTGGCGTCACTTACGGCGCTGCCACCACCTCGGCTACTTTAAACCTGACGGCGGTCTCGACGGCTGGCGCTGATGCTGACGAAGACATCACCGTTGCAGGTACCAAGCTGACCTCGCTGACTGTTAATGTCTTGTCTACGTCTTCAACTGACAACTTTACTGCGGGTAGTGTCACTTCGCTGACGATCGACGCCACGGGTGACTTTACGCCAGGCGTGCTGTCGACCGGTGCCGGTGCTGCATCAACATTGACGCTCAAGGGTGCAGGCAAGATCACGGTAGGTGTTCTCGATAACGACTTCACCACTGTTGACGGCACAGGTAGCTCAGGCGGTCTAGTCGTGACAGCTGCAACCGACTCCAAGGATGCAGTAATCACATTAGGCACAGGCGCTGACACGTTCACCACCGACGACGATGGCTTTGCTACAACCGACAAGTTCGCGGTTAACGCGGGAGACGGTGAAGACACGCTGGTAGTTGCGGCCGCTGCAGACGTCGACACTGCCGATGAGGCAGGCCGTTACACTAACTTTGATGTGATTTCGAATGGCACGGGTGACGATCTGGATATGTCCTTGTTCTCAGGCATCGATAAGGGAACCGTGACTGCTACCAATGGTGGTTTCCTTAAGATGTCTGCAGCGATGGCTGGCGACATTACTGTAACTGCGAATAACGACACCTTTGTCATGTCGCTTGCGACCTCTACGGGGACATCTGATAAGTTGTCGGTAACTTCTACAAATACTACTGCAACGACGTCTTCTGACTTTACTACCGCGACGATAACTGGCTTCGAAATTTTGGAGTTCGCGGCGAATTCCGGAGACGCCAACCTCGGCACGGCAGCAACAGTTGCGACGACTGACCGTACGGCGGTCTCCTTTGCGGCTGCGGCTGATTTGACGACTGTGACCCTGACAGGAACCAAGTCCGTCAACCTCAATCTGGCTAACGCTGTGAAAGTGGCCACGGTTGACGCGAGTGGCGTTGCGGGTGGCGCGCTTATCACACTTGCTGCTAACACGGTGGCCCTGACGGTGACGGGCTCTGCGGTGCGGGATAACGTAGCCCTTGCTACTGTGGGTACTGGTGGTAGCCAAACGATCAACGCAGGCGATGGCGGCGACTACATTACCGGCACGATTGCTCAGGCAACCGCTGCTGTGATCAATGGTGAGGCGGGCACTGATACTCTGAGTGTCAGCGACGTTAGCGCCGCTGACGCTACGTTGACTATAGGTGATTCGATGTTTAACGACATGAACGTTGAAGTCGTTGATTTCTCGGGCACGATATTGGGCGATTTGGTTTGGACAGTTGGTGGTTTTGCGGACTCCATGGCCACACGCAACGGCAACAACCTCAAGATCACGGGTGACACCTTTACCACTACTTCGGCCGCTGATGACCTCACAATTGACGCGTCGGCGATGTCTGCTGGCAACTCAATCAGTGTGGATATCAAGAACACAGCAGTCACCAACACCAAGGTCTCTGACGTCAGCGTGACCGGCTCGGGCGGCAATGACACGATCAAGGTCGAGGAAGCGAAGGCTGCGGGAGCTACTCAGTTTGCGCTGACTGGCGGTGCGGGTGACGACACAATCACTGTTGTCACTACAGCTACTCAGGACGGCAAGATTGTCGTAACCAGCGGTTCGGGTAATGACACGATCGTCTTGACTAATGCGACCACCGACGCCGCGGCAGCGGATAACCTCATTACACCCGGAACAGGCGATGACACCATCAAGCTGGATAGTGAGGGCGCTGCGACAGACTTCACGATTGTTGCAGGTGCCACCGCGGCTGCGAATGGTACCGATACAATTTCAGCGTTCAAGCTGGGTGCCGGTGGCGACGTCTGGAAGCCCGACGCGTTCCTCAACGCAACGGCAATGAATGCGGCGTTGACTGCTAATCCCGGGGCGGGATCGGATGTTGAGAATGATGTCAACCTGCTGGTCGATATTGCTGGCGGGCAGGACATCACTACCAAGGCAGGCTTGGAAGCTGCTCTTGCGTCTGGCGGGGAGTACGAGAACGTCAACATGGCAGCCAGCAAGACGGCTGTCTTTGTCACTGCGGCCGATGCCAACGCGGGTACGACTCAGAATGTGTTCTATGCGAGTTCTGATGCCGGAGGCAACATCACAGTCACTCTCGTTGCACAGTTTGCCGACACTGCGGTTGACATCAACGATTGGGTAGCCGCGAACTTCGCTATCTAAGTTAAGTAGCGGGTAAAAACCAAGAGATTAAACCTCCGCCAATTGGCGGGGGTTTTTTTTTGTGCCAGGAAATATCAAAGGGAGCAGAGGATGGAGACGATCACCATTAACGGTGTGGATTATGAGCTCGATAGCCTGTCGGACGATGCAAAGGCTCAGATAGCAGCATTGCAGCTTGTTAACGAGAGATTGGTGAAGGCTGAACAGGAAGTGGCGATTTTGCAAACGGCGCGCAATGCATATGCTCACGTTCTTCAGGAGCTACTGCCGTCCGGCGAAGACGAGATTTAAACCGACTCAAACGAAATTAAAGCTACTTTATTACTACTTCATTCGGCGTCAAGCTGGGCGATGTCACGGATTGTTGGGTGAAGATTCTTTGTCATCATCGGGTTGTAATCAGGCCGGGGCTGGGTTCCGCAGGAAATGGTGCCGCGGCGGTCTATATAGCCGCTACTTGAAATGCCCGCCGCCACCCCAATATAACAGTCATTGGTTTATCGAGCGGACCAGCGATGAAAACTGACTTCTCCGACAATAGACAACCACCCTCGGAGGTCTCGTCAATCAAGGACGCGCTGCATGCGTGCAAGGATTCCTTTGTTGCTGTGGGTGTGTTCTCTGGCGCTGTCAATCTCCTCATGTTGTTGCCCGCTTTTTACATGTTGAATGTTTACGACAAAGCTGTGGGGCACAACAGCATCCAAACGCTCGCAATGCTGTCGTTGTTGACGCTACTGCTATTTATGGCCATGGGGGCCTTAGAAATCACCAGAACACAGGTTTTGGTGCACATCGCTACCAAACTACACGACATCCTAAGCCCCGCGTTACATCGCGTCTCGTTTGAAAACGCAGTGCTGGTAGGGCCTGCCAATGCGTCGCCTCAGCCACTTGTCGATCTTAATAGCTTTCGGACGTTTCTCAGCGGGCCGGCGCTGCTCGCGATTCTGGATGCGCCATGGGTCCCCGTGTATTTAGCGGTGCTGTTTCTTTTTCACCCACTGCTGGGCTGGATGGGTGTTGCCGCCTGCCTCATTTTCCTCGCGCTTGCGATTGCGAATCAGAGCATGACGCAGAACGTTCTGGCCGAGGCAAATAACATCAATCGATTAAGTAGTGTATCGATGGCTCAAGAACTGCGAAATGCTGAGGTCACCGCTGCCATGGGCATGCTTGATAATTTGCGTGCTCGCTGGCAGGTAGGGCAAAGTCAATTAATAACGGCGCAATCTGACGTCAGCAGCACCAGGGGCTTTTTCAACGGAACCATAAAGACTTTGCGACTGGCCGTTCAATCAGCGGCAATTGGTGCGGGGGCGCTGCTGGTAATACAACAGGAGATCTCTCCAGGCATGATCATTGCTGGCTCCATCCTGATCGGGCGGGCGCTACAGCCAATTGAGGTTGCTGTTGGAGCGTGGACTGGTTACGCGGATGCCAAGGAACAGTATCTCCGCATCAACCTCTTCCTGAGTAAATTCAAACCCGAGCCTCCAAAAATGCAGCTACCGCCGTTGGAGGGCCGTATTTCCGCGACTGGCGCCAGCATCACACCTCCCGGCTCCCAATCCCCTAGTGTCAAGCGGGCAGAGTTCGAGTGCGCCCCGGGTACGGTCTTTTTGCTCATGGGCCCCAGTGGCGCTGGCAAAAGTTCACTCATAAAGGGGATCTTGGGTTTATGGCCAACGAGTGCCGGCGTGATACGGCTGGATGGCGCAGAGGCGTCAAGTTATGCGAGGGAAGAACTGGGACCACAGATAGGTTACTTACCGCAAGACATAGAATTATTTCAGGGCACGGTCAGAGACAATATCGCGAGGTTTGGGCCAGCAGACTCTTCCGATGTGATCCTAGCCGCTAAGGATGCCGGTGTGCATGAATTCATTCTCTCGTTACCTCAGGGATATGACACTGATATCGGTTTATCCGGTGCGGTTTTATCACCCGGGCAACGTCAACGGATAGCGTTGGCGCGGGCCCTGTTCGGGCGACCCAAATTGGTGGTGCTTGATGAGCCGAACTCAAACCTCGATCAGGTCGGCGAACTCGCGCTAAACGCCGCTATAGAAACGCTAAAAACCAATAACTCGACGGTCATTATTGTAAGCCACCGTCAAAGCGTCCTACCCATGATCGACTATGTATTGCTAATGACCGACGGGCTGATTCAGGATGCTGGTCCAAAAGCGGCGGTGTTTGAGCGCCTGCGTGTCAAGACGGCCCCTGTCGCCGCACTACCCTCGGAGCAACAGACGAAAGCGCCCGTTAAAACCGTCACGTGGAAGCCCTGACCGTTGTCCAGAAGAGGGATTAAAGAAATGCTGAAAAACGCTCTGTCCACAGCAGAAAATGTTGTTCGGCACCTGTTAAGCGGTAGCGAATCCAAGGTACAAACGATCGGGTACCGGGTGGTGATCACCGTGTTTCTCGTCATTTTTATCTGGGGCACAACGGCGCCCCTGCAGAGTGCGGCCTTAGCTCCGGGTATTGTTCAAGTGGAGGGTAAGCGCAAGGCAATCCAACATCTGGAAGGCGGGATTGTTGACAGCATTTTGGTGAGCAACGGTGATTATGTGACAAAAGGTCAGGCGCTTTTGCAGATGGATACCACTCAAGCAGGCGCTGAACTCCAGATTGTCGGTGCGCGGCGCTTTAACTTGATGGCTCAAGTCAGTCGGCTGAGTACGGAGCGGGATAATAGGGAATCGGTCGAGTTTTTTCCAGAACTGCTGGCGAATGCCGAGTTAGATCAGAGAGCTCGCGATGCGATTGCCGCCGAGACAACATTGTTCGAAGCAAGGCGACTCAGCTTGCTCGGAGAGGCCGAAGTACTGCAGCAGAGAGTCGCTCAACTTCAGGAGAAGCTAGCGGGCCTCAATGCCGTCAGTGAGTCGAAGGTGACGGTCGTGGCGTCTCTGGAGCTAGAGATTAACGACCTGAACGAATTGCTCGAAAAGGGTTACGTCGATAAACAACGCCTTCGAGAGCTCCAGCGACTGCGGTCCAACGTGTTGGGAGAGATTGCCGATTCCAGAGCACAAATCGCCACAACCAGAGTGGCGATTGGTGAGACTGAGCTACAAATCATCCAGCTAGACAAGAATTTTAAGACGGAGGTTGTTGACTTACATAAGCAAGCCTCTGCGAATCTCTATGACGTCGAGCAACAATACACAGCGATCCAAGACAGAGTTGAACGCGCGAGCGTTAACGCCCCTGAACCCGGGTATGTGCTTGATCTGGTGACCACAACTGTAGGCGCGGTAGTGCCTCCGGGAGAGACGCTCATGGAGATCGTGCCATCTGTCGACTCAATGGTGGTGGACGCGAGAATTTCTCCAATGGACATTGACCGAGTTCAAATCGGGCAGGCAGCGGAGATACGTTTTGCCGTTTTTAAAGACGCCTATTCGATCAGTGGTGAGTTGGTCAGGTTGTCTCCCGATCGGCTAATCGATGAGGCAAGCGGCGTGCCCTATTACTCGGCAGAAATCCTGATTCTCGACAATGATCTGCTGATCGATGAGAACATGGAGCTCGTACCGGGTATGCCCGCAGAGGTGCTGATTAAAACGGGTGAAAGAACGATGCTGGGTTATATCACCTCACCCATGAATCGCCTATTTACCCGCTCTCTCATTGAGGATTGACCAGATGATGATTGTGAGGACATTGTCGGTCGTTATCGGTGTGTGCGCTTTTCAGAGTGTTGCGAGCGCGCAGGCTATTGATTCAGCCATCTCCCTTGAAACAGCTTATAGCTTTGCAATGGATCAGGCCCCCTCCCTGGCTATGGCGCGATACCGTGTCGACTCCGCTGAGGCGCAGAGCGCGGTAGCACGAGGTTCGGTACTGCCGCACCTGTCCCTGTTTGGCGAGTGGTCTGAAAATACACTGAGCTACGATGGCCCTTTGTCAGCAATATACGGTGAGCAGGATTACCCCGGGGAGCGTTATGGCTTCCAAGTGAAACAAACCGTGTTTAGCATGGCCCGGTTCAGGGAGGTGCAGCGCAACGATAGGTTGGTTGACCGGTCCAAGTTTGATCTCGATCAAGCAGAGATCGACTTGTTGGGTGCGGTAACCGAGGGCTACCTCGCAGTTTTGATGGCTGATAACACGGTAAGGCAATTTAAAGCAGAAGCAGAGGCGCTGGAAAATCAGCTCGAGGAGGCGGAAGCGCTGTACGCGCGCGCCCTGCTGCCTGTAACTCAGCTGCTTGAAACCCAGACCCGGCTTGAGACGGTGACAGCGGATCTGATTCAGGCCGATGGAGATGCCGCAATCGCTAGAGAGCGGCTTACTGAGCTCATCGGCGTTCGAGATTTCGAATTGATGCCGATAGCAGAGTCTGTATCGTTATCGGCCACTGCGGCTTCGGTCGAAGTGGCGGTGCAGCAAGCGTTACAAAATAGCCCGGCGGTGGCTGCGGCCAAAGAGAATATTGAGGCGGCCCAGTTTGGTATAAAAAAAGAGCAGGGTGCTTGGTGGCCAGAAGTCAGCCTGGTCTTCAACCAGCAGTTCTCTGATGTAGGGTTCGATAACCTCACTTCCCCGCCGCGTACGACGGAGAGCGTATCCATCGCTGTGCATTATCCATTGGTGCAGGGGGGCGCCGGGCTTGCGAAGATCAGGGGTGCCCGGGCAGAGTATTACGCGGCCATGGAGGAGCTCGAGGCTGTCAGTCGGTCGGTAGAGACGCAAACCCGCTCGTCTTGGGTACGTTTGATCGCCGCGGACAAGCGCGTCAAAGCCGCGCAACAGGCTCTAGATAGCGCCACGGTCAATGTCTCTGCCGCCCAAAAATCGGTTAAGGCCGGTACAGCGCGCGTGACTGACGTACTGTTTGCGCTCTCTCAGCGGACCCGCGCACAGAGAGATCGCGTTTTCGCCCAGCAGCAAACTATCCTGGCGTGGGTAGAGCTTGAGCTCTTTACCGGTCGTGCTCCCGGAAGGGTTGCGCCGGAACTCTCGGACGCGCTGTTAAGCAGCGCCCCTGTCTCGGCCTCAACGGTAAGCCAATGACAGTCCCTAGCAAGGAAGCAACACGGGTGACCATGGCTCTAAACAAAACTGAGGACCGTATTAGCCTTGTGTGCGCGTTGCCCGATAGTGAGTTTGCCAAACTATGGCTGACAGCGCGGCTGGCTCGGCAGCTTATTGCTCATTTACTTGAAGAGCCCGTGCGATTACCCGAACACCTTGCAAACAAAAACGAGAGAGAGATCGCTGGCGATGGCGAGCCCGGCGCTTATGATACGGAGGTCATCGCTGATCGCGACACTCCATCCTGGCTTGTCACGGCGATTGATATTCACCGCGGGCCCTCGATGGTGCAACTTTGCTTTAGGAATGAGCAGCACTATCCCGCCATCTCGCTAGGGCTAGAGTACACACAGCTTAGCCAGTGGCTAGCTGGATTAAAGCAGTGTTACCTTCAGGCGGACTGGCCGATGGATTGCTGGCAGCCTCTTAAGGACTCCAATCGGGCAACCTTGGCAATGCCGCAGCTCACGCTGCATTAGGAAAAAACCTCATACTAGCCGGCAGCGCCGGTGAGACCTAATGCGGCGGTTTGAAACGCTCCAGTCGGGCGAAGTAACCGGCAGTGTGGCGTTCAAACTTTCGCCATTGTTCCGAGCTACCAGTATAGATGGGCTCGCGAATTTGCTCGTTCGAGGCGGTTGCCACATGGCGCTTATTTAGATGTGGATGCAAGGCCGTTTCTTCAAAGGGGATTTTTAATCCATCGAACAAGTCCCGGATAGCGGGTTCTTGCCGGATGGTTAGCGAGTCATAATCAATGTGACAAATCCTGTCCTTGTAAATTGCAGAATATCTGCTCATCAACTCGACATATAGATTCTGGTACGGCACGAGATCGTCGAGATCGTAACTGTATCCCAATCCGTTTACCGTGAAATAATTTTCAAAATTAGACCAACAGGTCGCTTCCGGAGAGCGGAAAACATGGAGGATTTTCGCCTCGGGAAAAGCATTAATAATTTCGGGAACATACAGAAAGTTATGAGGCATTTTGTCGGTGAAGTATTCGGTGCCGTATAGAGAAGCATGGCAAGCCTGAAAATACTTATTGCGAATCGCTTGTAGTAGTTCTTCGTCATCAAAATTTAGGCTCTTGTTGTCCCTGCAGATAGCGCCTAGGTGGCGAAGCTCACCACCTGGTGAAATTTCAGAGTGACAAGACAATATTTGCTCTATGAGGGTGGTGCCAGATCTGGGCATGCCGCAAATAAAAATGGGAATTCCCGGTGCCGGTGCAAAGAGGCTTGCGGCAAGAGGGCCATATGAAAGCGGTCGTTGGAGTCGTTCGGCATAGAGCTCGGCATCTTGTTGAAAGTCATAATTCATGCAGTGCTTGCGAGCCCGATTGGCTTCTCTCAGATACAGGAACGCCTCGTCATATTCCTGCTTTTTTTTGTGCAAGCTGTACAGTGCATAACCCAGCTTCGCCTTGTTACTAACCGCCAGATCCGCTTCTCCGTACAGCGATTTAGTGATGAGAAGCAGATCTTCATTAACATCTGATCCCCTCATCGCTGCAAGATTTTTTATGGCGTCAAAGTGGCGAGGGTCATACTTGATCGCATTGGTAAATGCGGTTGTTGCCCTCTCAGTTGCACCCACCTCCAGCAATGCCGTGCCCAGGTTGTTGAGCGCGTCGGAATAGGCTGGAGAGAGCTGTATTGCCCTGTTAAACTGCGTTAATGCGCCTTTGATATCGCCATTGTTCTGCAAAAGAACGCCCAAATTATTGTGAGCCTGATGAAAATTCTGATCTTGCTCCAAGGCCTTCTGGTAATGCCTCTTGCTTTCAGAAAATCTTCCCGCGCTTTGAAGGGCCGTTGCCAGAGAATCATGGGCTTTCGGTGAGTGCGGATCGATTTCAAGAGCCGCCGTGAATTGATCTATGGCCGCGTCGTATTTTTCCATGTCAAGCAGAGCAAGCCCAAGATTAAAAACCGCATCCCCGTAGTTTCGTTTCAAAGCAATGGCCTGCTCAAAGTAAGACACCGACTCAGCGACCTCGCCCGACCTCCTTAAAGCATTGCCTAAATTGTTATGTGCCTCTGGTGCGTTCGGCTCTGCAGTCAAGGCCGATCTGAAATTTTTGATTGCTGCTACATGACGACCCTGGGCACTCATGAGAATCCCCAAATTGTTATAGGCATCGGCATAGTCGGGGTCCAAGTCCAGAGCCTTGCGAAAAGCAATTTCCGCCTCTTGCATCGCATTGTGTTGATAAAGAAGCACGCCTGCGCTGTTGAAGGTGGACCGCTTCTGTGAGTCCGCTTCTGGCAATGCCAAGAGGACTTCTCTCAGAGTCTCCGTATCCCCTACTTTGCTTAAGTTCGAGGCAAAATTCAGGAGCACGTCTGCGTTCCCGGGGCACAGTGTGGCTGCTTTTTGGAAAGCGCTTGTCGCGTCTGAGATACTGTGGCTCCCCTCGAGGGCCATGCCAAGCATGTTCCATAGTTCAAAGGCCTCTGGGTGCGACTTAGTGAGCTCCCTTAATTTTTCGATCAGCGGGGGGAACTGACCCGCGACGTACATATCAACCAGCTGTTGATGGTGATCTCGCCAGCTCGGTTGCTTGTTGCCAATATTTGGCCTGACGGCATCTATTAGCGTGAGCAGGCGGGCTCGAAGCTTCTTATTATTTTTGTGTTTGAGCAGTAAATCTTCATAAATCTGAACAGCGCGAGCAACGTCGCCGGCGTTTTTAAATTGCTTCGCTCGGAACAAGGCTTGATCAATCGATTGCTTCATCATCCAATTGTAATGCTTGCCTATAAGAACTAGCCACGAGATCTTGAGGACAGTTTCCTAATTGCGACCTGAGTGGTGACGGCAGAGCGCCCCGTGTGTCCGAAGGGGCACCAGTCCAGCAATTTAGATTAACCCTGTCGCGCTCTGTGAGCAAAAATTAGTGTTAATCTGAGGCTTTCAGATAGGTCCAGCCTTCGGGGATAGTTTGTCCACCAACGTGTGTCTTTCCGTAGCTTCACCTGTTGGCCTTTGTCAGCTCAGCGCAGATTTCAGTTGAAACGGGAATTGCGGCTTTATTTTCTCACCATATGTTTTCTGCAGTGTCGGAGGATTCCCTAGTGAAGCCAAAAGGCAATTTAGAGAACAAACTGACGACCGCGTAACGCCATTGCGAGTCAGGCGACTATGAGGCGGCCTATAGACTTTATGCTGAGGTTCGGGACGCCGATCACGTATATGACGACGCAAGGTCGGGCGCAGACGGTTATATCTTCAGAAAAACGAATTTTTCTGCGCGCGGCTCCAGCGGATTGGTACAGAAGAGTTGGAAGCAATAAAAACAACTTGAACCTGTCTGAGCGGAGAGAAAGAGCCGTTGGTGATAAGAGAGACAAGAGGAAAAGAGTGAAAAAAATACCAACGGCGCTAAAACCATCGCAAGCCCACTTCACGAGCTTGCTGCAGCTTTATCAGTCAGGAAGGTTTGCTGAAGCGGAGGCCGCCGCTACTTCGCTCACCGAGCAATTTCCTAAACACCCGTTCGCCTGGAAGGTGCTGGGCAGCGTTCTTCAAAAGCAAAGCAGATTGGACGAGTCATTGATTGCCAAGCAGCGGGTGCTCGACCTGAGCCCGCTTGACGCCGAATCACACAACAATCTGGGTAACGCGTTACACGAAGTATGCCGATTCGCAGAAGCTGAAGACCGATTCAGGCGCGCAATTGCATTGAAGGCGGACTACGCAGAAGCATACAGTAACCTCGGTAACACACTCCGAACCCTAGGGCGGTTCGGGGAGGCCATAACGGTGTGTGTTTCAGCAATAGAATTGAAACCTGATTACGCTATCGCGCATTGCCACTTGGGTAATGCACTAAAAGACTTGGAGCGGTTTG
>MDTB01100220.1_pt1 | contig 12126 bp, 11 predicted proteins | sample 811161 | NCBI WGS metagenome assembly MDTB01 (sample SAMN05326650, study PRJNA326480) | marine metagenome | isolation source: seawater | place: Mediterranean Sea | collected 2009 | reverse complement strand
GCCCATGGATTTATTTCTACCAATTTCTCAGCTAAATAAACTTCCTCAGGACAATTTAGGGTACTCATATTACCAAGTTGAACTACATTTCTAACAGAATTATCAACTTCAGAGTTATTATATCCGAGTGAGTTTGTGCCTACACCCATATTTGAGCAATCAATAAATTTTTTGCCATCTAAATCCCATACTTCACATCCTAGTGACTTTGAAAAATAAGAGGGCCATAAATCTGGTAAAAACATTTCAGGTCTCTTTGATAAAAGCATAGTTCCACCAGGAATCAGTTTCTTTGCTTTTCTGTATAACTTTTGTCCTTTACCCATATCAGAAATTCTTATAATTGGACCTAATTATTTATACATTGTTTCATAACCTTGAATAGTAAATGGATATACTAAATCTTTCAGATATAAGTTTTTGTCTAAAAAAACTATTACTTCTTCTAAGTCTATTCGAGGAGCTTGATGGGAGAATTCATTGTAAATTTTTCTACAAATTACTAAGTCCTCAGGATTATCAACTGTTAGTCTTAAGTCTTTTCGATTTAAGTGACCAGGTGCTTTAATTTTTTGAACCTTAAATTTGTTTAAATTTTCCCTAATAAATAAAGTACACATTTCAGATCGATGTTTTTCCTCTCCCTCTAAATGTGATTTTTGAAGTGCTGATAATCGGATAATTTCAAAACCACAGCCATCTATTATATCATCATAAAAGGTCGCATCATTATTCTGCGAGCAATGCATTTCCCAAAGTTGATCAACTGCCATGTGATGTAAAAATGGAGATTCGCTTGTTACCCTAAAAACATCTGTACCGTTGGCTTTTTCAGCACATTTTATCAATCGAATTAAAACATCTATTTGATCACCAATTACATAATCAACACCTTTTTGTTTAGCTACCTTTTTAAAGATTTGATTGTCTTCTCCTTCACTAATTCCTAATACAATTGAGTCAATACAATTTAACGAATTTAACCCATCGATTATATTATCTATTATACGAATACCTTTTTCAATATCTAAGTTTTGAAGTGGTTTTCCATACAAACGTGAGCCTTGATTTCTACACGCCAATGCGGCAACTAATTTTCTTTTCATCGCTAATTAATATCTTTATTTGATATTGGTTGATTTTTTTGAATTGAATATTTAACTTTTTTTTCCAAAACCAATTCTAACTGTTTAATGGTATCTGTCATAGCCGTTCTTTTTAGTGTTACATTTTGGATATTAAGTGTTTCTCCTTTTGCAATTTCTCTTCGAGCCACAACATCTCTAAGAACATTTTTCCTATATGATTTTTCAGCTTCACTCATACCAAAATCTTCCTCTTCAACATAACTACCAATAGCTTTTTTACCAGTTTTTAATTGAGTAATAAATTCTTGAAATTCATCTGGATTAAGGGCAGATTCAAAATCTTCCATTTCCATGACTTTTCCCATAGTAAGGTGTTTTTCTATGACCTCTGCTCCCGCACCAATTGCGACTAAACAGATAGTTGAAGCAAATTTTTCTTCTCCCGGATGATCTGCAAATCCCATTTGAAAATTAACGTGAATCCCTTTTGCCTTCGCTTTAATGACGTTCATTCTATTAACATGATTGTCTTCTGTTTTAGTGGAATAGCCTTGAAAGCCACAGAGTAAAACTAATTGTTTATTTTTCAAAACTTCGAGCGCTTTTTTAATTTCACTCCAATAAGCTCCACCTACACCCAAAATTACCTTCTTAATCGATGAGCTAGAAATGGCCTCCAACAATCCAATATTGGTAACATCAGTGCCATGAACTTTTACTGTATCGATACCAATATTTACTGCTGTTGCTAAACTTTTATCACCAAAAACATCTACAATAAATTGGATGCTTAAAGAAGAAGCATAATCTTTTAATAATTTCCATTTTGAATCTTCCATTTCCAACTCTTTAAATAATCCATAATATTGGTAATCTGATGTTGATAGTTCATCTGCATAAACAAGCTGAAATTTAACTGAATCAGCTCCTGCTTTTGCAGCCGCTTTTATAAACAATTTGGATAGTTCAAAATTTCCTTCAAAACCTTGTGCAATTTCTGCAATAATATTTAGATTTTTTTTCATTTCCAATTAACTGGGTTTAGCATAGTTTGGTTTTCAAGCTTTATTGATTTGATATCGTCTATCGTTTTTTGAGATAGCTTCTGTTTTGAAGCACTTATAATCTGTGTTAATTGATGAGAAGTTTCTGCCCCTAAAACAGCATAGTCAATGGATTTATTTTGAATCACATAACACAGAGCTAATTCAAGCATGGAAAGATTATTTTCCTTCCCTATATGTTGTATTTCTCTGAGTGATTGTTTTAAATCAGCATACTTTGAGTCTAGTTCATTTATGGGTTTAAAATATAGCCCTTGTAAAAAAACAGAACGAATATGAATTTCAACACCTTTCTCTTTAAGTAATTCTAAATAGGGTTCAAATTTTCTGTCTAAAATACTGTAAGGAAATTGTAAGATATCTGGAACGAACCCTGTCTCTAATAAATCATGTAATTCTGAAGGATCATATAAGGAATAACCTATCTTTTTAATTTTACTTTCTTTTTTATATGCTAAAAGTTCTTTCCACAGACCTTTGTCTTCATTTAACTCATTAATATTATGAAATAAACAACCGTAAATACATTCTCTTCGTAGATTATTAAAAGAATTTTCTAATTGATAATCCAATGAATTGCCCTTTGAAAAAGAACCAACTTTAGTAATTATTTTACTTTTAGGAGAAGAAAACTGCCCTACTCTTTTTTCAGCATCCCCATACTGCACTGCTGTATCAAACAAAACAATTCCTGCCTTTTTAGCTAATTCAAATATCGTTTTTAATTCATCATTAGAGGGCATCCCACTAGTATTTGCAATACCATAATCTAATCCCCATTGAACCGTTCCTAAAGCTATCTTCATTAACTTAAATTTGATCCAAAAATGGAATGTTATATACAATATTATTGGAGGGAATATAATTACCTAATTTATTTTCTAATAAAAAATAGAATTTTATTTTTTTACTATTATTTTCTTCTAATTGAATAGATTTTTTATCAATAGTTTTATTTAATTTATCTAAAAAATATTCTTCATTATTTATTCTCATCATATGGCCCCCATACCAACATTTACGAATAGTATATGTAATATCATAATTTTTGAGAAACGGAGTTATTGGATGATTTGTTCCAAGGTTGAATATTAAAGAATCGTGTTCATTCTTTTCATTAAAATTGATGATTACATTAGTATAATTAACATCTTCTTTCAAAGCAAATTCAAAAATTTGGTTTTTTTTATAGGCGACGTATCCCTTAATGGTATTTTTTTTATCAAGAATAACTTTTAAAAATACTTTCAATAATTTTGATTTTTTTAAAATAAATTTCCAATCTCTCAGGTCTCTATAGAAAGATCCAGGTAATGATTTATATATATTATCATATATTTTTTCAACTACTGGTAAATCTGATATATCAATTTCTTTGAACGAGAATTTGTCCTTAGTGTAAGTTTTAGGAATAGATTTAATTGTAAGAGTTGGATAATTAGAAAACCCAAAAAATGAAAATTGATTATAAAAGAAGTCTGCTTTTTTTCTTGCAATTACAAAACTTACGATTTTATTTCTTTTTTCGCATAACTCAATGGCTTTATTCATTAAATCTTTCGATATCCCTTTGCCACGGTGATTGATATCTACACAAATATAACTTAGAAATGAAGCCTCTATTTTATCTCCTCTAAAATAAAAAATTCGATTATGAATAAAACAGGTAGCTACTAATAATTCGTTGTGTTTAATAATTACAATATTTTCTCTTTTCAAACTTTCCTCGGGGAAAATAAATTGTTTTTTAAAATCATCATTAAAGAAGATTTTTTTGACTAAAGAATTTGCAGAAATAATATCTTTTTTGCTTTCCGCTACCCCTATGTATTTCTTAGTCTTTTGCATCTAAATCTTCTTTAAAACATTTTTTAAAAATGATATGCTTACATCTTGATGGATAGGTAAAGGAAAAACTTTAATTAATCTTACTCCATCATAATAGTGTCTCAATCCAACTGAAAATCCCATTTTTTCAATTTCATCTTCATTTCTATTTGTTAAAATTGGTAAACAACTTGGAAACCTACCACTTATATTCTGTTCATTAATGATTGATTTATTAATTAATAATTTTATTTTATCTTTTCTGTCTGAAACCAATTTATCCCATGATTTGATGCTATTATAAATTTCATTTCTCTGAAGCAATGATAAACCTTTGTATCCGTACTCTGTTCCTTCCCAAAACTCATAAAAAATGCTATATTTCAAACTAAGTAATCTAAGAATCCAGGATATTAGTAAATTTCTCTTCCCTTTCATTTTATTTTTTATCCGAATTGCATCAGATCTATTTTTACACCATAAAATTCCTCCTGAGGATGTCCCTAAAATTTTTGATAGCGACCATATCTCGTAGTTGGCACCAGAGCTAAATAACGGAGTTTTTTTTTCATAAAGACTATCTACACTATCTTCAATAATTGGATTACATTTTTCCATGTAAGTAATTCCCCATTGATGATAAATTATTTCATTTAAGGATTTAAATTCGTAAGAAATAGGAGTAGTTAATCTTGAGATTGTGTTAATAACACAATGGCTAGCATATGGGAATAACTTTATTTTATCTTGTCTTCCAAGGTTAGATTCAATTATAGCTATATATAGAGCAACTCTTCCACTTGAGCAAATTACAGGATATCCTGAGGGAAACATATTTCCAAATAATTTCTCTAATTTATTTAAACTACAATTTCCAAAAAAACTTGATGCTTTTAACCTTATTTTTGGCCATAAAAAATAACTTTTATAACTCATTATTAAATTAGTGAAAACCTAAAATTAGCAATTGAATCTGTTGAAAAACCACTTTTGAATTTTCCTATTTGTATTTCTTTATTTGTTGGTCTATCTAAATCCATCTCATGAAATTTTCTGCCCAATCTATACCAACTTTTTTTTGTTTGCAAAAGATCTTTTATTAAAAAATCTTGGAGAAAATGGCCTATGGGAAGATTAAATAATTCCCTATTGTAGGCTGCTACAGCATATATTGCTTCAAAATCATTTTCCATTATAAAAGATCCTCCAACCATAATACCATTTTGGTCTGTACAATAGTAAAATGAAGAATTATTATTCATAACTTCTTTGAATAGAAGATCCCAACTTCTGTCAGAACGTGTTTTTCTTCCTGCTGCTTTAAAATGAAGTAATTTAAACTCTTGCCAAACAGTCTCATCATCTCCATTAAATTTATAAGGATTTAAAATCCTAGAACCTTTTGAAATTAATGATTTATAACTTTTGCGATAATGTTTTTTCAAATCCAAGTAATCTAATTTTAGATCCGTAAATAACTCTCTTGTTATATGGCATTTAAAATTGTGCTGAAGTAATATATTGTGCCAAAGACTCAATTTTTTTGAAGGGATCAATTGATCAATAAAAGTTAATTTTTTTATTTTTAATAATTCAGAAAGAATTAAAATTCCTTTAATAATTTGATTAGCTATATCTTTTTTTAAATTTGGTGAAATTGTTGAAATAAATTTAATCGGATAAACACTATTTTCAAGAAAACTTAGCTCATTATTGTTTGATTTTCTTATAAAAAACAAAGGCATTAATCCAATTATTTTATTTTCCAATTTAATGCCAAAAGAGATATCAATGCATTCTAGTTCTGTTCCTTTTAAACATTCTAATCTAAAATCAATATAATTTTCTCTGTAGTAAACCAATGGATTTTTTATTTCCGTATATATTTCTGTCCAATTAAATTCTTTTCTATGAATGGCTTTAAATTTTTTGGATGAGAAAGTTTCTAATATACTATAACAATTCATTATATATTAAAATAAATTTTGAAATCCGACAGGCTGTTCAATTAAATCAACGACTTTTTTTTGTTCTTCAAGGCTTAGTTCGGGAAAAATTGGAATACTAATCGCTTCTTTATAATATTTTTCTGATTCATCAAATCCCTTTTCTGAAAACCCTAGCCTTTTATAATAAGGTTGCCTGTATATTGGTATATAATGAATATTTACCTGAACTCCTGCAGATCTAAAAGATTCAAACAATTGCCTATGTGATAAATTAGAGTTTTTCTTTAAACGAATTATATACAAATGCCAAGATGAATTTGTATCAGGATGCTGTTTTGGTATTTGGACTATAGAGTTTACCAATAACTCATCATATCTTTTTGCAATTTTTCTTCGCTTTTCTACAAAATCATTTAAACGATCCATCTGACTCAAACCAAGAGCTGCTTGAACATCATTCATTCTATAGTTTAAACCCAAGTTAAGCTGTTCATAATACCAAGGTCCATCTGGTGTTTTACTCATCTCGGAAGCTTGTCTTGTAATACCATGACTTCGGTATCTAGCTAATAGTTTAGAAAGTTCTGAGTCATTTGTCAGACACATCCCTCCCTCGCATGTAGTAATTATTTTAACAGGATGAAAACTGAAAACAGCAATGTCACTATATTCACAATTCCCAACTGGTTTGCCTTTATATGAGCTACCGATAGAGTGCGAAGCGTCCTCTATTATTTTGAAATTATAAATTTTACTCAAGGCATGAATTTTATCCATTTCACAACTTTGTCCTGATAAGTGAACTGGTATCACAACTTTTGGTAACCGCCCTTTTAATTTAGCCTCAATTAATTTTTTCTCTAAAGCAATATGTGACATATTATAAGTTATGGGATCAATATCGACAAAATCCACGTCCGCATTGCAATAAAGTGCACAGTTAGAAGAGGCAACAAATGAAATTGGACTAGTCCATACTAAATCACCTTTAGAAACCCCTAAACTTAAACATGCTATGTGTAATGCACTCGTTGCACTATTACATGCATGAGCATATTTGGCGCCACAATAATCAGCTATTCGCTTTTCAAATCTTAATATTGTTGGCCCTTGAGTGACATAGTCTGACTGAAGAATATTAACCACTGATTTAATATCTTTTTTATTAATATCCTGTCGTCCATAAGGAATAACCGTTCTCTTTTTTGTTTTTTTTGATTTAATTCCTTTTAATTGCTCATCTAGAGAAGGGATTGAATTACAAAGAAAAGCACTGAGTTTGTGATTACTCAAACTCATATCTTTAGGTCTTTTGGTAAGATTGTTTATTTCGTTTATACTAATTGGCTTTATAAATTCTTCACTATATCCAAAAGATTTTGCTAAAAGCAATCCAAACTCATATTTTGTTAGCCGTTCATTAGAACATATATTATAAATACCTTTTGCTTTTTTTCCTAATAATTGATAGACTTTTGATTTAAGAGTCTCAACCGAGACAGGAGTGTAGTATACGTCATTAAACAACTTTGAAATTTTTCCTTTTTCTAAATTATTTAAAATTTTATCAGAAAATGAAGGCTTGTAGCTAGGACCTAAACCAAAAAAATTTGTTCTAATAATTAGAGCCTCTGGGTAATTTTTTATTACTGTATCCTCTCCCTCACTTTTGGTTTTTGCATAATTATTTAAAGGTACTTTAAGTTTTTCCTCGTGATTAAAAGCTGAATTGCCATCAAAAAGATGATCAGTGGAAATATGAACTAATTTTATTTTAATTGATTGGCAAGCTTTAGCTATATTACGAGAAATGGTAACATTTGTATTAAAAGCTAATTCAAAATTTTCTTCACACTCCTCAATGTTAGTTAAGCCAATACAATTAATAACAACATCTGCTTTAACTTTATACAATTGACTCTTTAATTCTTTTATATTTTCATAATTAAACTCAAAAGTTTCATGCTTAATTTCATTTAGTTGCCTTTTGTGAATTCCTATTATAAAATTTACCCCAGGATCTTTTTTGTTAATCCAACTTTGTGCTAAAAGACTTGAACCTCCTGTAAATACTATAGTTTTCATATTAAATCAAACCTATTTTATTCTTGTTGACTGATATCCATTTAGCTAACTGTTTAGTTGTCATCCAATCTTTATTGTTATCCGAGCTATACAGAAAATTCTCAGGGACTGGTTTACCATTCTTGATGCGGCTTGGGTCTTTTGACCAGTTATGAATTGCTGGTAGAATTTTAAAATACTCGTTATATTCAAATGTATGAGGTGCATCCTCTAAGCCAATCATCTGTTCGTGAAGTTTTTCTCCTGGACGTATACCTATAATTTTTTGCTTCGCATTCGGCGCTATAGCTTTAGCTATATCAGTAATGTTCATGGACGGTATTTTCTTGACATAAATTTCACCACCTAACATATCTTCAAACGCATGCCATACTAGTTTCACTCCTTCTTCTAATGAGATCATAAAGCGAGTCATACGATCGTCTGTAATGGGTAATATTCCATCCTCTTTTTTCTTTAAGAAGAATGGGATTACAGAGCCTCGAGAGCCCATAACATTTCCATAGCGTACTACTGAAAATTTAGTGTTATTTAAATTTAAATGTGAGCTCCCTGCAACAAATAATTTATCCGATGCCAATTTTGTAGCACCATAAAGATTAATAGGATTACTGGCTTTGTCTGTAGAGAGTGCCACAACTTTTAAAATCTTTTTATCGGTGCAAGAGTCAATGACATTCATGGCTCCATTAATATTCGTTTTTACACACTCGAACGGATTATATTCTGCAGTTGGAACAATTTTTGTTGCTGCCGCATGGACAACGTAATCTACACCGTCCAATGATCTAGAAAGACGTTCTTTATCTCTTACATCTCCAATGATAAATTTTACCCTTTGATCATTACTATAACTCTCGGCCATATCCCATTGCTTCATTTCATCTCTTGAGTAAATTATAATCGTTTTAGGATTAAATTTATCCAAAGTCATACTAACAAATTTCTTACCAAAAGATCCTGTACCACCAGTAATAAGTATTGATCTATTTTCAAACATTTTTTATTTTATTAAGTTTCTACCGTCAAATAATGTTGCCTGAGAGTAATCATATGATTTAAATTCTTCCCATTCAGTCAAAATTGCAACAATATCCCTTTTTTTAAATTTTTGTTTTGGTTCCTCCAAAAAAATCAACCTTGATTTTAGAAATTTTGACTCATCTATATTGGTCCAATAAGCTTTAATATCATCTAAAATTATGTTTTTAGGGACCATTGGATCATATATTTCAAGGGTTGCTCCAGCATTATACAATCTCTCAGTCACGAAAATAGCAGCAGATTCTCTAGAATCATTAGTATTAGCCTTAAAAGACCAGCCTAAAATCGTAACTCTTTTCTCTGTTAAATCTCCACCAAAATGATCAATTATCTTTTGAGCAAAACGATTTTTTTGATAGTCATTAATTTTTACTACCTGATGCCAATACTCTGCAACCTCATCTAAACCGAATTTTCTACATAAATAAACCATGTTTAAAATATCTTTTTGAAAACAGCTTCCTCCAAACCCAACTGAAGACTTTAGAAAATGTGGTCCAATCCTGTGGTCCATTCCAATAGCTTTTGATAGTTCTTCAATGCTCGCTCCTGTTTTTTCACATATAGCTGAAAGAGAATTAATTGATGAGACACGTTGGGCCAGCATTGCATTTGAAGCGAGTTTAGCTAGTTCTGATGACCAAACGTTTGTTGTTAAAATTTTTTCTTTTGGTATCCAATTCGAATAAATTTCTACCAAAGCCTGAACTGCATTTTGACCTGAATCGGTGTCATCACCACCTATTAAAACACGGTCTGATTTAAATAGATCCTGAATTGCTGTACCTTCAGCTAAAAACTCTGGGTTAGAAAGTATTTCAAAGTGGATTCCCTTAGAATTCTCATCTAGAATTTCTTTTATTTTTTCTGCTGTCCTTACAGGAAGAGTAGATTTTTCAATGACTATTTTATCGGATTTGGAGTAATTAGCAATATCACGAGAACAGGACTCAACATAACAAAGATCTGCTGCCATACCAGCCCCTTCCCCTTCGGTTTTAGTTGGGGTATTTACCGCCATAAAGATCATTTCTGATTTTTCAATATTACCCGCTATATCATCTGAGAAGAACAGATTTCTTCCACGCGCCTCTTTAACTACTTCAGCAAGACCAGGTTCATAAACTGGAATATTATCTAAAGGGCCGTTCCAAGCTTTTATCTTATCTGGATTGGCATCTACAACGGTTACGTTGATGTGAGGGCATTTTAAAGCAATAACAGCCATAGTTGGTCCACCCACATAACCTGCTCCAATACAACAAATACTTTTAATTTTCATCTTATTATATAAACCAAAAAAAAACTATTTTTTACCTTACCTTTAAAATAGGCCCAGTTACTTTTATTAAACCATTTCCCTTAGGGAATTTCCTTATTTTAATATCCAACGTTAATGAATTAATAGTATTATTGTTAAAAAAGAAAAAATAGAGCTAAAAAAGCTCTTTTCATTCTCTGATGATTTCATTTTTCTCGTTAGAATTAAATAATACAATATGATCTCTATCGGCTAAAAACTTCGAGGTTAAGTAAAAACTTACTTTTCGACCAATCAGATCTTCAATTTTATTTTCCAGTTGAACGATATAATCCATATTAAGCCCTTGACCAATTAAAAACACTTCAATTAGACCTGAATCGTTCCCTTTAGCGTAGTCCCCAACTAGAATAATCTGATCTACATCTCCCATTCTCTCAAGAACTGTGTCAACAACATCCTCTAACCCTAGGTGTTTAAAAACTACTTTTTGCATTACCCCAAAAAGGGGGTGATTTATATTAGCCTTATATTCTACTTTGTTATCTACCTTAACTTTTTCCAAATAACCAGCTCCTTGGAGGTGATTTAGCTCTTTGCGAATAGCATTGGTAGATTCTCCCATCTCACTTGCTAGCCCATTGAGATAGCCACGATTCGCTTGAGAGATAAAAAATTTGATAAGAAGCCTTAATCGCGTTTTAGAAGTGATGAGTTCACCGAGCATAACTTAATTTTTTTTTTTCATGGCTTCGCCACATCTGTCCCATTAGACAAAGATATTTTACCAAGTATTTTATTAAAGTTAAGGTTAGGCTGCTTCTTTTTTAAGGGTGATAATCATCCCTAATGACTCTAGCACTAATTTAACTCTTGATTTATTAGATTCAACTACTTTTCCTCTAAGTCCTGAAAAAGGGCCCTGAGGAATCTTATAGGTTGAGCCTAGGGAAATGGCAGCTGTCTCAATGTCTTTATATACTCCGTTTAAGTGATTATACATGAGCTCAATTTCAGCAGAGCGAATCACCGCGGGTTTACCCAGAAAAAATAGATATCTCACAACACCAGGGCAGGAAAATACCCTACTACGCTCACAATCCAATAGTTTTACCATTACATAGGAGGAGAGTAGGGGTTTTTTAATTTTTTTCTTTCTATCTGAATATTGTTTTATAAGGTTTACTGTTGGGCAGTAGTTTGTAATACCCAAAGCATTAAGCTTCTCAACAACTTTAAGCTCCTGACGAGGACGAGTATAGATGACAAACCATTTTTTTTCCATTACTCTTAAAATAACCCCTTTAAAAAAAATTGAAATTTAACCAATTTAACTAAAGGGGGAAATTCTTTATCAAATGAATCTAAGTATTAATTAGTAACAAAAGTACTTGATATTAGATAAAAATACAAGCTATTTATCAAGTTTTTTTAGTGTGTGTTTATATGAGGAAAATAAAAATAAATCTGAAAGAAAAAACACTTATGTAACCAATTAATTAAGCGATTTTAAAATTCAACTCCAAATTGAAAGATCAAAGTCTTCCATCAACTATATCTTTACTTATAACTGATTTAATATCATATAGTACAGCTCCATTAGGGTTTTTATAATTTCCTACACCCTTTTCAAGAAATACTTGGTGCGCCACTGCAAAGATTACTGCCTCATATTTACCTGGGGTTTTGCTTAGGATGATTCCATATTCTTTTTTTACCAACTTAGGATTGGCCAAAGGGTCATAGACCTCTACCTCAAGACCTTCAGCCTCTAAAGCTTTGTATATCTCTGGAACCTTTGAGTTTCT
>MDTB01023869.1_pt1 | contig 12126 bp, 15 predicted proteins | sample 811161 | NCBI WGS metagenome assembly MDTB01 (sample SAMN05326650, study PRJNA326480) | marine metagenome | isolation source: seawater | place: Mediterranean Sea | collected 2009 | reverse complement strand
TTTCTATTTTTGTGGTAACTTGACCTTTCGGTATCGAACGTGGCATCGACACGGGTACCGCTTTTCTTAGTCAACTTAATCATTGAATCGAACGGCATTTTAACATTGCCTAGATATTTTATTTGGTTAGCCATTTGAAAGTCTTGCTAATTTTATCATCACACTTGCTAAATTAATCTCAGGATCAGCAACAAATGAATGATCTACTAACCCTTGCTTTATAATTAGTACAGCTTTGTCTTGTGCGTCTTCGCTTTTGGAAATTATATCAAGGTTATCATACAACCATCTGTATATTTCTTCACATTCTTCTGGCCTTGCCTGTGAACAGACCAGCTTACGTGCTTCGTTGATTTTGCCTTGCTTGAACAATTCAACCATTTGTAATCTGTAGTCTTGTTGTCCCGAATCACCTGTGGCTGGTGGCATCAGTTTGCCATCTCTGCAATTTTGTTGTATCATGTTGATACACTTTCTCAGATCCGGATATGATGCTTTCACGTAAGTGTCTAATGTTTCTATGTCTGGTTCAACTTGTTCAGCAATTAATATTTCTGCTGTTCTTGCCGTGAATTCATTTTTGTCGATTGTTTCCATATGGAAGCCTTGACATCTACTATGTAGTGCTGGAATGACCCTGTTGGGATAGTTACAAGTCAAAATAAATCTTGCTGACGTGTGATACATCTCCATTACACCACGCAATGCCGCTTGTCCATTTGGACTCATGTAATCTGCCTCGTCAAGTAAAACATATTTGTATGAACCAAAAGGCATAATTTGCACAAAGTTGTTAATTTTTTCTCTGACCGTATCTACTGAATTTTCTCTCGAAGCATTAATTTCTAATATGTCATAACTGCTGACTTCTAGTTCCTGGAACAATACTTTTGCTAGTGTGGTCTTGCCCACACCTGGAGCACCGCTCAATAACAAATGTGGTATTGCTTTGTCATTGATCCATGCTTGAATCTGATTACGTTGTGCTTCATCACGCACAACATATTCTTTAAGTGTCTTTGGTCTGTATTTTTCTACCCAGAGGTCTTTCATATTTGTCGAATCTATACCTTATAGTGTAATATATTTCACATAAAAGAACAACCTATAAATATTTCTATGCTTCAAAATTATGGTGTTATTGAAAATTTTTTTAATAATGATCAACTAGAAAAATGGAAAAACAACTATCAAAAAATTTCCAGCGGAGAAAAATACAAGGATTCGCATACTTGGGGATTATTCGATAGCCTTGGTAAGCAATCAACCAACAATAATTTTGGCTACAAATATTTTGTAAAGGAAATAGTACCTACTATCTCAGATCTTCTACATAAAAATACAGTCTATAATTATTCAGCATTTATACATATGTGGGGTCCACTCAAGATTCATAAAGATTTACCGCCTAATGATGATTTGATCCCGGGTAGAAGTTTATGTTTTCCCTACTCGGTAAACGGTAGCCGAAACAATTACCAAGAATGTTCTACTAGGATTTTTGACCAGGATAAAAATTTAATTGACACTTTGTTATGGAAACCAAATATGTTGTTATGGTGGGAAGGTAACTTATATCATGATAGCGGAAATTTTGACAACTTAGATTATAAAGAGTTTTTTATCACCCAAACTTATTTGGAAAAAAGTTTTTAACAACTTATCCGAACACCGCCCCTTGATTTTTCAAATATTTCATCAAGTGTAAAACCACTTCTTTACGGTGGTGAATAGCGGCCTTTTGATCCTGATCCAAAGGATAAGGCAGTGGTTTCTCTTCATTCCATGGCACATAGTTTTTGTAATCTGCCACATAGTTTTCATACATCCAGACGTTCGAACAGAAAGTAAAAAATTTGTATATACCCGGACAATTTTCTATCAGATGTGCTTTACTCATACCAGGATGGTACCCAGGATTGTTTTCTTTGTCATCATTGAGCCATGGTATATAAGGCTCACGGTAGTTGTTACCTGCGTCGAATATCAAATGTCTTATTTTATTCAACTGCAGATATGCCTGGAATGTTATTAGTTTTACAAAAAGATTGTCATGTGTAGGTCGTTCAATATGGTTTATCAACACTCCTGTCTTTAGGAAAGTCTTTAAAGTGCCAATGTCAATGCTGTGATGAATTTTATCAATGTCGTGATCAGTGTCTTGCCATTTCATCATGTAATTAAAATTATGTAATGGATCTACGTCTTTTGCTATGGGTAGATCAAAACGGTTGAAATGGCTGACTGGCATTATCAACATGTCGGGCCTGCCATTTTGTGCGATCCATTCAATAGCACCTCTTATTTGTCTTTCTGGTGAAGCTTTTCGCTGTGAAATATTCACAATTTTATCTACGGAAAAAATGTCTTTCAGTTCTTCTGCAATCTCCGAGTAAACCAAGCCATAACTACACCCTGCAATCAACAGTACCTTAGTCACTACCAGCCCATGTATATTTTAAATACACATCCAACAATCACCATCAAGCCAACTAATACTCCTGGTATTAGGGTAGCTGGGTGCATTCTTTTCATTATGTCTTGGTTATCTTTTTCTACTTTTGTCCAATGTTCTTGTTTATTCATTTTACTTTGTGCTGTAATTTAAAATTAATTATACAGAATTTTGTAGGTGCTGTCTATATAATTGTTCAGCGGCAATATTTTTTCCTTTGGCCTCAGTCTGTATGTCAAACTGTTCACCAAAGCTCAAGGCCCAGTCGTTTACTTTCGCATTTGGTAACAGATCCGAATGTGCTCTCAGTTTTTGTTTTTTGCAACCACGTTCCAACAGCATTTTAATATCATGCATTTCGGTATGTGTTTTGTCACCAAGGTCAGCAACTGCTAGGTGTTCATCTCTGGAATAAGAATAGTGCATGGTTGGCCTTTGGCCACGCCACGAGTCAATCACTCTTTTGACTCTGTCATCTTTAGGATCAATGTATTCCTCGTCACGAATCCAATGATGATGTATGTCCATTACAAGAGCAACGTGTTTTTCTAGTTCCAAACTGGCATCCAAGCCATGCCCCATCTCATCATTTTCTATAGTGATCAAGTTTCGTGCTTCTGGAGATAATTTAGGAAGTGCATCTATTATACCTTGCGGTCCTAGTCTGCCAGATATGTGTACATTTATCTTGCAACCATCTTGGAAGCTCTTGCCGAATCCCATCCATCTTGCCATGTCTGCATGATATTCAAATTCTTCACGACTTCTTTTCCTGATGTCTGCACTTTCACTGCTAAGAACACAAAATTGTCCAGGATGAAAACTGACCTTCACATCAAGTTTTCGAGCCATCTCACCTACAGGTGCGAATATCCTCTCGCAATGATCTTGTATGTGGGGTTGTTGCCACCAGTCAATCCAATTGGCCTCTGTGTAGCCTTGCAACATCTCACTTCCTAGCCTCACCATCCTACGTTCGGGTGGTAGCGAACCAACACGTTGTACCAGTTTCCTGGCCGCGGTGGCATTGTGGTTCATGATGTCCCATTGTCTCTGTACAGCATCTTCCGGATGTTCTCTAAGCCAACGCATGGTTGTTGCCCTGCCATTGAGGTCTCTGTCCTTGGCGTTCACTTTCATGCCACCAAATTCGGAATGGCTGTTAAGCCATTTACAACAAAAACCTATACGCATGTTGATAATTTTAACACAATATTTAAAAATGTCAATCTTGATAAAATGCCCACTGACCTATAATGTCACTGCATTTTAGTTTGAATCCGTATTCTCTGTCTATGTCACGCAAAACTTTGTTTGCTTTGGCCATGCTCAATCCAATGTCTGCAGGTAAAGGCAGTGCCAGTATTTCTTTTTGTTTCAGTTTTTTGGCGGCCTGTCCCCTGTGCCAACCATCCGTAAGCAAATAATATCCCGAATCTTTTATCGGCGTAACAAGTATAGGATCCCACAATTCATCCTTAACTAATTTTCTAATCCACCCTCTTTTTTCTTTGTTGAGGGGACGCACTGCTCCAAGACCCATTTCGGCCATTGTCACAAGTTTGTCTATCGGTACATGTGTGATTTGAAGATTAATTTTTTTAGTCATTGCCTGGCAGTGATGTCATCTGTTGCATACCACCTGTGTTGACATATCCAGCTTTGTGCCTGTTTTGTTCAGGTTCTTCTTGTGAGACAAGCAAAATATCATTTTCATCTATCATTCTCACTTCTAACTCTTTGCCTTCTTTTTTGACTTTGAATGCTCTTGACCAACGACCGTGTGCAACCATTACCCATTGTCCGACTTCGACATCTTCCTGTTCTTTTCCTATAGCATAAACTTTGGCCCATCTAGGATGTATACCGTCGGCGGATCCATCATCGTCCACAAGTATTATGCCACCTTTGGATTTTGTTTCTCCAAAATGCATGTCGGAAACCAAAACTCTTTTCTTCAGTGGTGTGATATCGTAGTCAACAGTGTATTGCTTACCACCATGTGATCCGAATCCTTTATTTTGTAAGTCTTCTATTTGTCCCATATAGAAGTATTATAGCTGATTTATTCTAGCCCGTCAAGAGCCGCGTCTATGCCTTTTTTCTGTGTTGTGGCTTTTTTGGCAACTCTGGTCTGCTGTGGTTTTGAGGCCACCGTAGTTTTTTTCTGTGTTTGTGTTGACGTTGGTTGTGGCGGAGTTCTTTTTACAGGAACAGGCTTGGCTCTTCTCGGAGTGTCATCCACTCTGCCTTTTGGTTGTTCATAATATTTTTGTATTACTTTTGCCTTGGAAGTTACCACTTGTCCGCTGTTGTTAAGCACATCTCCACGTGCATTCACATTCATATTACCAACTGCTCTCTCATTCTCGTTGGCGCCTCTCAATTTTTCAATGTCGATCATACGACCTTGCATTGTTCTATACATTCTTTTTCTGGGTGCTCTTGCTACCATTATATGCTCCTATATGCTATTACTTATCATCTTAAAAATTCACGGTGATCCAAATTGTACAGCATTGGATTTATTTTGTGTACACCGATCAAAAACAAACAAAAGCTGGCCACGGAACTGCCTCTACCTACGCCCCATACCACATTGTTAGCTCTTAACGTGTCAACAAAGTAAATCAAAAACTGCAACACTTTGATAAACTTCTTCTCTTCAAACAATCCATATTCTGTTTGCACTCGTAATTTCTCTTCGTCATTTTGGCATCTTTCTAACAGCCATTGCAGTACATTCAAATTGCTGTAATCTCCTGGCATGTGCCATGTGTCACAATTAGTGCTGTCAAACTCCACAACATCACCACGTGCCGGAGCTTCGTAAATTTTTGGCAAATCTAAACCAAGTTCTCTCACAGTGTTGTTGTATTTGTCAGTGGACTCGAAGAAAAGTTTTGTTATGTCGAAATCTGGCTGTGTGTAGAGCAAATCAATCGCATCTTGCTCTGTGTAAATGCAATCGCCATGCTTATTTGTTTTTATTTTTTCCACCATCTAAAACCTTTGGACTGAATTCAAATATTTTAGCATGATCCTCGTGCTTCTTGTCAACTGGAATTTTTGAATTATTCCAACTGAAATGTCCTGTGTAGATGCCTTTTGCATGTTCTTCATCATATGTTGCCGTATCTGGTCTCAGCCACCATGGATCAAATTTACTATATTTCTTACTAAACCAATCCTTTTGATCTAATAATAACAGTTCAGGGGAGTTCTTGTCAACCGAATAGGTAATACCATCTCCTTGCCAACTGCTTAATTCCAGATTGTTTATGATAATTTTGCTGTCAAGCACAGAGTTTGCCTTGCAGAAACATACCGCGGCCATTATTTGATCATAGGGAGGCTTTGGCAGTTCCACAAATCGATTATTTGTTTGTTTTTTTAAAACAGGATATAATGGTTCGTCACGCCATGTGGTAATTGTGTTTGTGAAAACTCTCTCGAATAAATTTTTCAGTCTTTCGAAATAATCAGATTGTTCTTTTAGATCCGGTGTGTGTGCTGAAATAAAGATGTTTAAATCATATTCGTTGGGAAATAGTTCTCCGTCTACAACAATAATAGATTTAAATTTTGTTTTCCAACTGAATTGATTTGACATCAACATTACTTACTATTCAATATTGATCAAATCTCCGAGATCTGGTTCATTGCGTGACTTCTTGTAATTTTTGTGCCACTCTTCCAGTCGTCTCTGTTTCATGGCTCCTTGGTATGTGCTCAGTGCCTGTTGCAACCTTGCAAGTATCTCCGGATTACGACCTCTCCTGGCAATGTTGACTTTCCTAGATAGTTCTTTTATCCTTTTAGAAATATCTTCATCACTCATGTTTGCTATTTCTTCTTGTAAAGGATGAAAGTACATCACTACCTCCTATTAGATGTAGTTGGCGCCAAGTTGATGCATCAAAATGGTTGTGCCGTTATCAGGGGTGACAAACTCATACAAGTGTCTACCTGATGTTGGTACAGTGATTGTGTCCGATGAACCGTCACCACCACTTACATTTCCTGCAACTATCACAGCCGAAGGAATGGTAATTGTGTGAGCAACGTCAACAACGGTCACATCAAGCACTATCCTACCTACTGAACTTGCGGCCGGTAAATTTGTAAAAGATAAAGTGATCGAAGCATTTGTTGTCAATGTTTGGTAGTGTCCATTAGTATGATTTAAAACAATTGAACCACCTGTGGTTCCATGTGCGTACACACTTTCACTGGTGTCTTTAAATTTTGCTCTCGTTACTTCGTTATCTGCAAAATCGCTTGAACCATTTAAACTTGCCTTGTCGGCCTGTAAAGCCTCAATCTCAGTTTTTGCTTCATCAAAATTTGTTTTTATTTGAGTGAAATTATCTCTAAAACCTTGTGAACTATTATCCTGTCCTGCTTTAGGATAACCTGTGTCTATATTTCCTGGTACTATGTTACTTGCCATTAAAATATTCCTTTGTGTCTAAATTTAAGATATTTATCGTTCAATCTATCCACACTGATTATTGTTCCATCAGTTGGTGGTGATTTCCTAAATGTAATGGTTGTTTTGAGATTAGCTGTGTCATGAGCTAGGTCAATACCAAATTCATGATCGGCTGACACAAGATCGGAATCTGCCCGATATGAATTAGGATCTAATTGATTATCCGCCCTCACACCAAAGCCTACAAAAACACGGTTTGCTCCCTCTTTTACCAACATATCTTCTTCGTGAACAATTTCATTAAGTTCAAAACTACTAGTGGATCCGTCCCCAGTAAATTGTGCCGGCGTGACCGTACCTTTATTGAACTTATATCTATCAACTATAAAATTTATATTTTTGAATTCTAACTCTTTATCAGTGATTCTTTTCTTAAGCAACGCACTGGTACCAGGCTTACAATAACATATTACCACAGCAGGTACCCATCCTAAAGGTGCAAGGTCTCCTGTTTGTGTTGTTCTCATCCATAGAGGTAAATGGGTCCATTCTTTGTGGCCAAGGCTCTTCATTCTGCTTCTCATGTTCGCCAAAGCATTTGGATATAAAGTTTCCATAAAATCGAGATCTGCACTCAACTGATTTGCAAACCTTACTTTGGATCCTGATGTGCTAAATGCTAATCCACTCCTATGTGTGATCTCATATACATCGGCATCTGCTGTAATTTCTGTCGTACCTGCTCTTGGACCCAGTATTGGTTTTGCAACGCTAGATCGCACTGCAACAGAACTGCCAATTGCATTTCCATCGTTGTTGACTAGGTTGTCTTTCATGTCAATGTAAACGACTTCATATTTGACAACACCGTTTTCTTTTGCGACGGCAGTTTTGATATCACCAAAATACAAAGTTTTAGGAGCATGATTTTGCTCCATTTGATTTTGTAAGGTAGTGAGTGTTTGATTTTGTAGACCTGCAATCAACAACATGTCCGGTTTGTTTTTCATTCCAAAATTTGAGTCCTCCGGTCTGTAAATGTATTCTGGAGAATTAATATTCCTGTCTTGTGCGATATTGTAAAAAATATTTTGATCAATAAGACTTGTGGCCTCACCGATCATTGATCCGTGTTCTTTTGTGGTAAATGGAATATCTACATTTATGGTAAATTCTTTTGATGATGCAGACTGCTGATATTGGTCGCTGACATTTACTGTAAAAGTATAAGATGTTGTGGAATCAGTAAAATCATCCTTGTCGATTGTGCCAATTAAATTTCCAGTAGACGATAGCGTGATACCAGTGGGTAATGTTCCCGATGTCAAACTATAATTCAAAACTCTGTTCGAATAATCTGACTCTGCCTCAATTGAAAGGATACTTGGGATGTCTGCTGTCAATGTGCCTATGGTTGCAGGAGTTGTGAAAGCAATTCCTATGTCAATTCCGCCAATCACTTTCATTGTGAAAATCTGATCAGTAAAAACATTAGTGTCAGTTGCTATTTCTCTGTTGACCCTCATAGTGAATGTGAAATCAGTCTCAACTGCTTCTTGTTTGGCCAGTGTCCCCGATATCTCACCATTTGTTGTGTTCAAACTTAGTCCTGGTGGCAGAGATCCGGATTGAATTGAGTACACAAAAGCGGCTTCCAAAGGATCAGCGTCCTGCACATCAATTTTGATAACCGTTTTGTTATCATGTCTAAATGTGCCGAGATCACTTGCTGTTAAAAAAATAGGCCTTCTAAATGTGCTGAAGTCCATTGTTAATTGTACACCACCGATCAATGTTTGATCGATAGTGATCTCTGTGTTGGACACCACAAAATAGTTGCTGGAAACAACATGTATTTGCTGTTCCTGTGTTGAATAGCTTGTTCCGTCAAAAACTCTCACATTGAATGTGTAATTTTTGCTTAGTATTGTTTTGCTTGAAAAGTCATCATCGGTCAATTTTACAATACCACTTATCAGTCCCGATGAACTCAATGTAATGCCAGGTGGGAGTTCACCACTTTCAACTTCGTAAGTCAATGAATATCCAGACCTAGTGTCTACATCAGTGGCCTGCATTTGAAAGTTAATTTGTGCACCATCCAAAACCCAATACACACCAACACTGGTAGAATCATCCAGCTGTAATCTACCCGACGCTGTGGAAAATGTTGGAGAGTCTTGACCTTCCACGTCAAGATAAAAACTTCTGTCTGTTATTAGGGTACCAGCAGTCGCACGAACCACGAAGGTGTATCTAGTTCTCTTTTCAACTTCTGCTGGTATCCCCGTCAGTAAGCCTGTTGAAGTAAGTTGCATTCCTGAAGGTAGGCTTCCTGCGATAACGGAGTAAGCGATTGCCGTAGAATCACTGGTGTTCGCTTCCAATTGCTGTGAAAACGATGCGTTTTCGTCTATAGACGCCAGTTTACCTGCTGTGGTTGTCCACACGGGTGTTGACATGAACTTACTCCTTCACCAGTATTTATTAAGTTTTTGGCGTGTTATTATGCCTGATCGTAGAAAGGTATCACCCTTGTTGTTCCAGCTATTTTTACCTTGATGTAACCAGTTGGCTGGCCAGGTGGTGCAGATGCACTTCCGGAAGATCCGACAGTTGATTGAGTGTCGGTCAGTATGTCAATCAATCCTGTACCGTCTGTATCTAATTGCAAGTCAGCATTTGATACATGCGTTGTGATCTTGTTAGCTGTTATTGAAACTTCTTCTAGCACAACTGATCCTGTACCTTCTGTTTCTAAAATTATATCTGAATTTGTAACCGCTGATCTTATTTTTGCATTAGTCGCCAATAGTATTTCAGTCTGTGCAAATAAAGTCGATGCAGACAACATGCTTGGAACTGATACATTGGATCCACCAATTGTCACTTGCCCTGTTGCATTTGGATTGATGTTGATATCACCACCTGAGTTTGTTGCAATAATTCCATTTCCATCAATTGCAATATTGTCAACATCAAGTCTTCCTGTAATGGCAATATCACCAGTTGTGTTTACATCGCCAGTTGTCATTGTGGAATCAACCGTGACTGTTCCAGTTCCGTTTGCAGATAGATTTAAATTTGCGTTTGAGTCATTGGTCGTAATTGAATGGTCTTTAATCCTTACAAAATCTATATCTGACTGACCTGTAATTGTATGTGTGCCTGTTGTCGTAATGTCTGCTGTGACCAAAGTCCCTGTTACATCAAGTTGTTCGGCGACAGTAATTTTACTTGAATCCGATGAATCTAATGTTGTGCCATTAATCCTTAATGCACTTATCAATACATCTCCTGTGCCGCTCGGTTGGATACTTAGATCCGCATTTGAACCATTTGATGCAATGGTATTAGTTGTGACTGAATTTGCAGTTAAACTATTGTTAATTGTTGTCGCGCCTGTCAAAGTAGTTGCACCGGTTACTGCCAATGTTGTACTAAACGATCCAGATGTGCCTGTGAGAGCACCTGTTATATCAACAGCCTCACCTAAAGTGATTGCACTGGAGTCTGATGAATCCAATGTTGTTCCATTGATTCTCAAGGCACTTAGCACTACATCACCTGTCCCGCCTGGCTCTATCACTATGTCCGAATTGGAAGGAGATGATATTGTGTTGTCGTTTATGGTTAAATTTTCAACAACAACACCACCGGTTGCATTACCTGTTATGGTTACACTGCCGTTGGTTGTGTTTGTTGTGATTGTTGTGCCGTCGATCTGAATGTTATCCGCTTCGAACACACCAACAACCTTTGTCTGATCACTGGATGCGTTTCCTAGATTGATATTACCATTTGCAAAAATGTCTCCTGTCGCTGTGATGTTTCCAGACGCTGTGATGTTGCCGCCAACATCTAAATTTTCATTTACATTGATCTGTGTTGAGTCACTCGAACTCAAACTTGTTCCGTCTATTCTTACTGCACTTGCAACAACTCCGCCTGTGCCCGACCCTGATAACACAAGATCCGCATTTGATTCATTGGCTGAAATTTGGTTGCCTGATATTGTTACCTGTTGTCCAAAAGGTGAAGCACCGTATAACTCTGTGAAGTTTTCGTTTATCTTGTTAAACGCTGTTCTTAACGGATCACCGGTCTTGTCGTTAGCCGAACTACCTATATTGATTGATTGCTTTGCCATCTTATATGCTTACCTTCACTGTTGCACCATCTCTATAAAGCCTTCCTGCTGTTCCAGGGTCGCTTGTTGGTAAATTTGTAAAATCAATCTGTGAACCTGTGACAACCAAGTTGCCATTCACATCAACTGCTTCTGCGATTGAAATTTTGCTTGAGTCATCTGAACTCAATGTTGTTCCATTTATTTTGACTGCACCCAATAATATATTGCCGGTCCCCGACGCAGACAATATTAAATTGTCATTACTGCGTGTTGCTTCGATATGGTTGTCTCGAATTTTTAATCCTTCTAAACTTATGGCACCTGTGCCAGACGCAGTGATGTTTAGGTCTTCATTGCTTCTTGTGCCTTCAATATAGTTGTCTCTGATTTGGATGCCTTCCATTTCTATGGCACCAGTGCCACTGGCCTCCAGCACTAGATTGGCATTTGACACGTTGGAACTAATTTTGTTTCCGGAAAAGGATATCTGAGAATCCGCGGCTGTTTCACCATACAACTCTGTGAACATCGAGTTTATCTTGTTGAAAGCAACACGTAACGAATCACCTGTTCCGTCGTTTGCTGTAGATCCTATGCTTATGGTCTGTTGTGCCACTTGTATCTTCCTTTGTTCATACAATATTTATTAGATATTTTATAAACCTAATGTAATTTTATACGTCTATATAGATGGCTTGGAATTTGAATACCGTGCTGTTATCGGATATGTTTGTTACCAACACCCTAGCATTGCCACCGCTGACATCTGCTGAAAAAGTTGTCAGTGGACCGGTGTAGTTCGTTGTTGATCCAAATGTGGATATGTAAGCATCGGATCCATCATGTGTGACATTGGCCTCTACTATCTCATATCTGCTGTTGGTTGCGTCTACTATGGATATGAAATACTTGGCACTTCTGTATGTTCCAACTGCGAAAGTGTTCAGCACTGTGGTCGCGGAACTTGCCACTGTTGTCGAGGCATCTGCGATATCTGAATGATCTAAATCTGCACCTGCTGTACCAAAAGACAAAACCCCAAGGCCGTTTGTTTTTAGGAACTGCCCTGATGACCCATCTGATGATGGGAAAGTGAATCCACTA
>MDTB01216170.1_pt1 | contig 12127 bp, 12 predicted proteins | sample 811161 | NCBI WGS metagenome assembly MDTB01 (sample SAMN05326650, study PRJNA326480) | marine metagenome | isolation source: seawater | place: Mediterranean Sea | collected 2009 | reverse complement strand
CGCTGTTTTGGTGTAGACCTTGAGCAATGAAAAAGACAGAAGCGTCCTTTTAGAACGCCAACGTGACCAAGAAGTCTTTAAGGCAGCCACAGCCGCCGCCCTAAAGGCACTCTCCGAATGCCATGATGTCAGCGTCACTTTTTCTGCGAATGAAGCTGTTACGTCACGCCTACCTTTCTCTGATTCTTATAATGCCGCAAAGTTGCCCGCGATTGGCGACACTAAAAGCCATATTCAAAAAGACAGCCTGCGCGCCGCATCAGATATACGCGCATTGCACCTCGCCCATCACAATGTCGCGCTCCACAAAACCAGAAAACCAGAAAATGCCGAAAGCGCCGCAATATGGGATGCGTTAGAGCGCGCACGCTGTGAAGCTATTGGTATGCAAAACATGCGCGGCGTTGCCAAAAACCTCAATGCCGCCTTAGACAAAGACTGTAAAGCCAAACGCTACCAAGACATTACATCAAAAGAAGAATGTCCCCAAGCCGAGGCCATGTATATACTGACCCGCGCAGCGCTTTCGCAGACAGATTTACCTGAAGGCGCAAAGCAGGTACAAAGCCACTGGGGCAAAGACATTACCGATAAACTCGGCAATCAATCGTTAGCCGATCTTATCCCCGTAATGGAGGACCAAGATAAATTTGCAAAAAAAGCGCAAAATATCCTTGATACGCTCGGCCTTGATGGTTTTGATACCATGCCAACGCCTGAACAAAACGATGATGATGCGAGCGAAGATTCAGGCGACGAGCAAAGTGAAGAAAACAAAGATACTGACGAGAAAGAAGACAAGCAGCACGAAGACGCTTCACAAGAAGACAGCCTAGAACACGACCAAGCCGAAGACATGGCTGAAGATAGCGACACCCAAGAATCAGAAGACGCGCAAGATGCCGCCGAAGACAGCGCCGCCGCACAAGACAATGATGACAACGCCAAAAGCAGCGAAAATGCGCAGGGCGATTACAACCCGCTCTCTGATTTGGGGCACAGTCCAGGATATACAATTTACACAACAAAATTTGATGAAATCATCGCCGCGGAAGACCTTGCTAGCGCCGCAGACTTGAAACGACTACGCGACATGCTTGATACTTATTTAGAACGCTATCAGTCGATGATAACCCGCCTTGCCAATCGCCTGCAGCGCAAATTAATGGCACAGCAGCAACGCAGCTGGAAATTCGACCAAGAAGACGGACAGATTGACAGCGCCCGCCTTGCTCGCATTGTTGCAAACCCCACCGTCCCGCTTAGCTTCATGCGAGAACAAGAAACCAAGTTTAAAGACACTGTGCTAACCTTACTGCTTGATAATTCAGGGTCAATGCGCGGACGCCCGATTACAATTTCTGCCCTCTGCGCTGATATTCTTATCCGCACGCTAGAGCGCTGCGGTATCAAAACCGAAGTTCTGGGCTTTACCACCCGCGCATGGAAAGGCGGCAAGTCCCGCGAGTTATGGATTGATAATGGCCGCCCCGAAAAGCCGGGCCGCTTAAATGACATTCGCCACATTATTTATAAACAAGGCGATACGCCGTGGCGGCGCTGCAAAAACAACCTCGGCCTCATGTTAAAAGAAGGCTTACTTAAAGAAAACATCGACGGCGAAGCTCTTGCATGGGCACATAACCGCATCGCCAAACGCAGCGAAGAACGAAAAATACTTATGGTCATTTCTGACGGCGCGCCAGTGGACGATTCTACTCTATCAAACAATCCTGCGACCTTCCTCGAAAAAGACCTGCACTCAGTTATAAACCGCATCGAAAAAAACAGCCCTGTCGAGTTAAGCGCCATAGGCATCGGGCACGACGTTACCCCATATTACAAAAACTCAATCACCATCACCGATGTCGACCAACTCGCCGAAGCATTAATGCACAAATTGGAAACGTTATTCGAGAAGTAAGAGGCTATATCTCCATATCAAATGGTACAGCGACTCTCTTTGCTGATTTACTCCCATATCTAGATACATTTATAAGATGCGCATCAAAAACATGGTTGCCTTGCTCGGAAAGCTCACCAGTCGAAATAATATAACCAATATCAGTGGCTATATTCCGCTCCTTTTTGAACGTAGGGTTGTAGGGAATAACCAGCCCTGGATATAAAGGTTTATTCCTGTCGAGGCTATGCACATTGAAATAAGCAGTGAGAGAGCTCCGCATCTCTGGCATAAAAGGATGTTCGACTTCATCTAACTTGACAACCTGCTTTGGCCTTTCAGCAAAAGCCTCCTTCAGTACTTCCTTAGATTTAGTTATATATCCAAGAAAAGCTGCCGCTAAACGGCTAGTTTTTTTAGTTTGTTGTATTTTTTTATCCATTTTCAATCTCCCGTGCCACTGTGTGCATACACTTAATAGACCACAGCACGGCAATATGTCAATAGAAAAACAGCCCTATCCATAACGATGCAGCCCATGCCCATGTTCCCGCATCCATGACTTTCCGCCATCATAATCAATACATAAATCTTCGCAAAGCGCCCAAAAGCGCTTGCTGTGATCCATATGCATTAAATGCGCTGCTTCATGCGCAACGACGTAATCCATTGCCTCGGATGGCGCAAATATTAATCGCCATGACAGGGATATGTGTCCATCAACACTGCAACTGCCCCAGCGGCTTTTTGTATCTCTGATTTGAATCTTTATGGCTTTACGGTCTAAATTCGCGGTTTTCTCATCCATAATATCGGTCAAATACTCACGCGCGACTTTTTTAAGGAAGCGCTTAATGCGCGGCGCGTAATCATCCAAATTGGTCTGCACCAATAATATATGGTCTTGCAACTCTATATAAGTTGATTTGCGCGTCAGATCTTTTTCAACAACAATTTCAACGTCGCGCCCAAGAACTGGGATGTTCACCCCATCTTCAAACGGCATATATTCAGGAAGCTCACTAATGCGGTCAATCACCCATTGGCGGTGTGAATCAATAAAGGCCTGCGCTTTTTTATGTGACGCAAAGCGCGGCAACACAAAATGCACACAGCGATTTGCAGGGTCAAGCCTAAGCGCCATACGCTTTGCGCGGCTATCACGGCGCATTTTCACATGCGCTTCGAGCCCTGATATATCAATCGCTTTACTCATATTTATAGATTAGACAGCACTAAGCCCCAAAAACAACATCAAAATGACTTTTCTTGCTATATTTTTCTGGCGCTAAATCTGGCACATCGTCAAGATCAACCGTTGGAATCGGTGATACGTCACTTTCCAAGCTGCGGATAAAGTGGCGAATACGCGGCATAATTAAGCTGCGATAGCGTCGCCCGTTAAATATACCGTAATGCCCGACATCCTCTTGCATATGGTGATATTGCTTTGCGGCAGGTAAATTCGTACATAATTCATGCGCCGCCACAGTTTGCCCGCGTGAGGATATATCATCAAGTTCGCCTTCAATTGTTAGCAATGCGGTATGTTCTATCTTGCTTGGGTCAACATTTAAAGTTTCACCCGTAATCGGGTCATCCCAAGTCATTTCCCCCTTTGGCAGCAAGTGGCGCTGAAAAACAACATCAACCGTTTCCAAGTAGAAATCAGCAGGTATATCCATCACCGCCATATATTCATCATAGAACTGACGATGCTGCCCCGCCGAATCGCCATCACCTTGAATAAGATGCTTGTAAAAGTTCAGATGCGACCCGACATGACGGTCTAGATTCATCGACATAAAACCACTTAGCTGTAAAAACCCCGGGTAAACTTTTCGGAATCCGCCAGGGTGGAATGCTGGCACAGTCTGCACAACTGTATTTTCAAACCAACTTAATGGACGCTCTTCTGCCAATTCATTGACGGCTGTTTTTGATACACGCGTATCAATCGGCCCGCCCATTAATGTCATGCTTAATGGCTGATTAGGGTCGTCTTCTGCCGCCATTAATGACACAGCAGCCATCACAGGCACAGCAGGCTGACAAACGGCAATCACATGGGTGTCACCGCCCAAAAGGCTTAAAAAGCTGCGCAAATATGAAATATAGCTATCAAGCGAGAAAACACCTGCATTAAGCGGCACTTGACGCGCGTCAATCCAGTCCGTTACATAAACATCATGATGCGGTAATAACGCTTCTATTGTCCCGCGCAGTAAAGTTGCATAATGCCCAGACATAGGCGCAACGACCAATACTTTGGGGTCTTTACGGTTAGTATCGCGTTTAAAATGGAGCAATGAACAAAAAGCCTTATCAACAATGATTTCTTCTTCAATCGCGACCGATTTACCATTGATGGTGGTTTCATCGAGCATCCAAGCAGGCTCACCAAAGCGGCGTGTTACACGTTCAAAAAGCTCCGCCCCTGCGGCAAGCGTTTTACCTAAAGGCGTGTAGGATAGAGGGTTAAACGGGTTAGCAAAGCTAGATTGAACCATCTGTGCGCCAATACGCGGCCCAAAAAGTGAGGCATTCCCCAATTCGTATAAATGATATAACATGTATAATAATCCTACTCGTTTTAAACGCACCCAATATAATGATAAAATATTAGCAGAATATAATGAAGAAATAATAAACCACTATGACAGATTTCATCGACGTATCTTTAATAAATCTAATTATAACACGCATTTACACAATTGTTGCAGCGCTTATAATTTCTATCCCCATTGGCATGATGCAGAGCAAAACGGCCGCCGCGCCGCTGCCCCTATTCTGGCTCGGGCTAAATAAGCTGTTTTTAAATAAGCTTATTAAACTAAACGTCGAAAAGCGCACTGACCAAGATTTGTTCTTCAGGGGACTATTTGTCGTCTGTTTTTTCATCTGCCTTTCTGCATTACTGGTCATTGCCTTTAATTTCCTGCCAGCAGTTTCCGCGGATATACATCTTGCACAAATCGCGTTTCTCGCTCTCGCCATCAGCACTGTTTCGCCATTATTATTAAACAGGGATATACAGGCACAGCTTGCCAATAACGGTAAGCTCACAGCTGCGTTAGAATCAAAGCTATCCATATGCACCATGCGTGCACTGAGCAAGGCTGACAGCAGCGGCATTAATCGCTGCGTTATACATTATTCAGTATATAGTTTCATTCGCCACCTTATCGCGCCGATATTGTTTTTTCTGATTGGCGGACTTCCGCTGCTTATCATTGCGACGCTGTTTCTATGGTTAAGCTACGCCATTGGGAAAGCATCGCTTTCAGGCGCTTACACATATACAATTACCGTTTTTGAAGAATTGCTGAGCATTGTCCCGAATTTTATCGGCACGACATTAATTATCATGGCGACATTTATTACGCCCAGAGCAAGCTTTAAAACCGCGCTGCACGCCTTATCGTTAAAACATAGCGGCCATTTAATGCCAGGGGTTCACCCGCTTGCTATTACAGCCTTCGCGATCAATATATCCATTGGCGGCAAAGAGAAATCGCGCTACGGCGCAGCCATTGAACGCCCATGGTACGGCCCCAGAGATGCAAAAGCAAAAGTCGATGGCGCACAGGTGAAATTAGCGCAATATATGATTATTGTTGCGCAATTGCTCGGCCTATTCGCTTTGATGGTCTTTATATAAAGAGCAGAATCGATATTTAAGACGCCATTTTATCGGGGTTATAAAAATTATCTAATATCAACATCTGACGCAGCGCGGCGATTTGCATGCCGCCATTAATCGCCGATGCTTGCTTCAACCCATAAGGGCGTGGATCATCTAACACGAGCCAATTTTTAGCTTTAAAATAAGCACGTAGATCAGCATCCTGCGCATCTAAAGACGGCGCAATCGCGCAATGCCAATGTGTATCGGGGTTAAGCTTATCAAGTAGTAATGCCGCAGCAATCGCGGTATACCCCTCAAGGATCACAGGCACGCCGGCAAGGCGCGTTGCGAGGATTGCGCCAATAATCGCGTTAAGCTCATAACCGGAGCTTGCCTTTAGCATCGCAAAAAAGCCATCTAAATCAACATCAGCGATGTCAATGTTCAGCTTACTGTCAATAAAGGGCATAAAATTGTGACAAATAGCGCGCCCAACTTCCGCAGAACCTGCGCCAATGGCAGCGATTGAAACCAAATCATTTTCAGGTTCGACCGTCATTAACCCATAAGCCAATGAATTGAGCAAAGCCTGATCATCCATCGCATCACCACTACGTAAGTCCGCAGTTGGCTCATCCATGTTCAAATCATAAAGGCGCAAATCAGCGCTTGCAAGGTTGATAACTTCGTTCACAGCATGATCGCCTGCTAATAACTTGCTGACCATGTCTTTGAAATAACCTTGCTGCGCTTCGTCTTGTTTTGCAATCCCGTGAGACGCCGCATATAAGGATAAACGCGGGCGCTTGATTTCAAAAATTTGACGGTCAGCGGCAAAATTGAGCCAGTATTTAATACGGCTAATTTGATCCATATCCGCAAATGCATCACGCGCGGAGCATGATGGATGCTCCATAGATGATATAAGCGTTTTAATCTCGTCAAAGTTTAATGCTGTTTCAGCCATAAATATTTCCCTTAGCGAATATAATGCGTGCAATTCATTTGCAGTTTATTTATAAGAACTATACAGAATGTAAAGTGATGATAAACAATAATCATTATTTTTCCGAAAAACCGCATTATTTATGCACTCTTTACTTGACTTGTATCGAGATGTTGCAGTATTGTCCGCTTCATTGTAAAGAATGGCGTAAATAGCGCATATATTAATATAGATAAGAATACAGAAGGATTTACACTATGAGCCGTCGTTGTGTAGTAACAGGTAAGAGCGTGATGTCAGGTAACAATGTATCACACGCAAAAAATAGAACCCGTCGTAAGTTTTACCCAAATGTGCAAGAAACAAGCTTGTTTTCTGAAGCACTTGGTCGCAGCGTACGCATCAAAGTGAGCACAGCAGGTATTCGTACTGTTGAACATAAAGGTGGCCTAGACGCATACCTTGTTGGTACAGCAAAAACGAAGCTTGATGAATCTCTTCGTCCAGTTAAAGTACAAGTTGAAAAAGTTCTCGCTGCTCAGAAATAATTTTCTAAACAAGCGAATAGAGCTTATCAATGACTGATCTTAAATATCCAAATTTTGCTTTTGATATTACCCACAACGCGCCTAATTCTAAGGCGCGTTTAGGTAATTTGAAGACTCCTCACGGGACTATTCAAACCCCAAATTTCATTTTTTGCGGCACAAAAGCAGCCATTAAGAACCTCAACCCTGATCAAATGGTTGAGGCAAAAACGGATATTATACTTTCTAACACATATCATTTAATGATTCAGCCCGGCGCTGATATTGTTGAAAAAATGGGTGGCCTTCATAAATTTATGGGCTGGGACGGCCCTATGCTCACCGATAGTGGCGGTTTTCAAATATTCTCTATGGGCCACGGCTCCGTAGCGGACGAAATCAAAGGCCGCAACAAAGGTGAGCGCGGACAGTCCCTTCTCAAAATCACCGAAGAAGGCGCAAAGTTCAGAAATTACCGCGATGGCTCATCCATGATGCTGACCCCTGAATTATCCATGGATATTCAACGCAAGCTTGGCGCAGATTTAATCATGCAGTTTGACGAATGCACGGCATTCCACGTTGATCGCAAATATACCGAAAGCTCTATGCACCGTTCACACCGTTGGGGCGACCGCTCATTGGAACAATTCGCAAAAAATGATAACGGCGCACAAGCTGTTTACGGCATTGTTCAGGGCGGCGTATATGACGACCTACGCAAAGAAAGCTGCGCATGGACGAAGAATGGTAATTTCTTTGGCACAGCCATTGGCGGCTCTCTAGGCGGCAGCAAACAGCAATTTTACGAGATTGTTGAGCTATGTAGCAAAGAAATCCACCAAACACGCCCCGTTCATTTACTTGGCATTGGCGCTATTGATGATATTTTCCAGTGTGTGCGCCTTGGCATAGACACATTTGACTGCGTATCCCCGACCCGCGCAGCGCGACATGGCTGGGCGGTGATGAAAGGCGTACCGGGCAACCGTATTAACCTTAAAAACGCTAAATACAAAGATGACGAAACGCCGCTTGCCGCGGATTACGACATCAAAGCATCGAACTTTTATTCAAAAGCCTATATTCATCATCTGATAAAGGCACAAGAAATGCTCTCAATGCAGATACTCTCGCAGCATAATGTCTATGTGATGAACCTGCTGATGCGTGATATCCGCAAGGCAATCGCCGAAGACACATTAGATGCCTGCGAAAAAGAATGGCGCTGCCTTTAAAGCTCACGCCACTCTACAGACTCTTCATTGAAACAAACGCTTACTCAATCGCGCGTAATATGCCGGCTATTGGCGGACGGTTTTTATAGCCATCTTCGCTGAACATATGTGTAATATTGCCTTCTGCATTAATCACATAAATTGTCGGGTGAGGAATACCGAAAAAGCGTGAACCTGCTTCATATTTATCATTTAAAATGCCAAAGGCCATAATGCTTTTGGAACGTTCATCAGACAGCATTTTATAAGGGATGTTCTTTTCATCACTGAATTTTTTTAGCGTCGCTACAGAGTCATAACTGACCGAGACAACCTCATAACCTAGTGCCTTAAATTTTGGGTAATATTCAGCGAAGTCCTGCATTTGTTTTTTACAAAACGGACACCAATCAGCCGAGCGCACAAAAAAGACAACAAGCCCTTTTTCACCTTTTAAGGCATCAAAGCCTGCAACATGTCCATTTTGATCGGAAAACTCCAGTTGATGGGGGATTTTTTCATCAATTTGACTTGGCGCGGCGGCATAAGCCCCCATGGCTGTCGTGCAAATCAAAGACAACGCAACTACAGCTACATAAAACTTTCTAAACATTATTAAACTTCCTTTTGTAAACAATCTAAAGTGACCTTGTTTTCTATTCGTAATCAGCATAAATTAAATTACATTATTATTAACGAAAAAGACATGAGCATGGCAAAAACACTCTACGATAAAATTTGGGACGCGCATTTAATTGAAACTGGCGATAATGAAAACACCCTTATCTATATTGACCGCCACCTTGTTCATGAAGTGACATCCCCCCAAGCTTTTGAAGGCCTACGCTTAGCAGGACGCAAAGTGCGCGCGCCATCTGGCACGCTTGCAGTTGCTGACCATAACGTCCCCACAACAGACCGCAGCCAAGGCATACAAGAAGAAGATAGCCGCATTCAAGTAGAAACACTTACCAAGAACTGCGCCGAATTCGGCATTGAGTATTTTTCCATGGATGATAAGCGCCAAGGCATCGTCCACATAGTAGGGCCAGAGCAAGGATTCACCCTGCCCGGAATGACAATTGTCTGCGGCGATAGTCATACATCAACCCACGGCGCCTTCGGCGCGCTTGCCTTTGGTATTGGCACATCAGAAGTTGAACATGTGCTTGCCACGCAATCTCTGCCACAGAAAAAAGCAAAAACACTGCGCGTTAATATTGAAGGCGATTTGCCGGTTGGCGTAACAGCCAAAGACCTCACCCTCGCGGTTATTGGCGAGATTGGCACGGCTGGCGGCACGGGCTGCGTCATTGAATATGCAGGCTCAGCTATTAGAAGCCTTTCAATGGAAGGGCGCATGACTGTATGCAACATGTCTATAGAGGCCGGCGCACGCGCAGGCTTAATTGCCCCCGATGAAACCACATTTAACTATATCAAAGGCCGCCCCAAAGCCCCCAAAGGAAGTGATTGGGACAAGGCTGTTGCCTATTGGCAAAGTCTGACTAGCGATGATGGCGCAAAATACGATAAAGAAATCACTTTGCAAGCAAGCGACATTACCCCGCAGGTTACATGGGGCACATCCCCCGAAGATGTGCTTCCAATAACAGCGAGTGTCCCTAGCCCATCTGATTTTAAAGACGAAAACAAACAAAATGCCGCCAAACGCGCCCTTGAATATATGGGGCTAACAGCAGGCATGAAACTGCAAGACGTTGCGATTGACTATGTGTTTATCGGTTCATGCACAAATGGACGCATTGAGGATATCCGCGACGTTGCCAAAATCGTCAACGGGCATAAAATTGCGCCGAATGTAACTGGGCTCGTCGTTCCGGGTTCAGGCCTTGTTAAAGCGCAAGCCGAAGAAGAAGGCCTCGACAAAATCATCAAAGATGCAGGGTTTGAATGGCGCGAACCAGGCTGCTCCATGTGTCTTGCCATGAACGCTGACCGCTTAGAAGAAGGCCAGCGCTGCGCATCGACATCCAACCGCAACTTTGAAGGCCGTCAAGGGCGCGGCGGGCGTACACACCTCATGAGCCCTGCAATGGCCGCTGCCGCAGGTATTAAAGGCAGCTTAGCTGATGTGCGTGAGTATTTATAAATGAACAATACGAAATACACATATAACGACCTTGATTACGATTTATGCAGCCTTGATGACATCATAGAAAGCTATGACGTCGCAAACGACCCAATATTAAGCCCTATATGGCCTAAAATTGCAGCGGATTTATGGCGCGACATAGGCGCATATGGCGCAAGCGAGAATGATTACGGCGCAGTAATGCATGGACATTTAGAGCGCATTTCAAAAGATGGTCAAAATTTTATGGCTACGCTTGGCTATAGCGAAGCCGCAGGACGTAACTTCTATGATGCGTTTAAACTGAGCGATATCGGTAAGCTGCATGATGATTACGCCATCGGCATCTGGTCACTGCCCCACCGCCCGACAGAGGATGAACGCATAGCCAAACGTATGCACACCTTACGCGGCCTAGATTATTTAGAGCGCGCCTATAAAACATATGGGGTGTCCGATGACTTTTTAAGACACCCTCATATCAAAATCGTCATTCCTGCGCTGATGCTTTACCACCATGAACGCCTAGATGGCACAGGCTACGCTGGCAAATCAGCCGCAGCGCTTGGTAAAACCATCCGCATGGCCTGCATTGTTGATGCTTATGATGGCGATCGCATTTTACGCCCGCACCAACCCGCAAAACGTACACCTATTGAAGCCATAGAGCGTATGATGGCAATTGGTGAAGATAAGAAATATGAGGGCGCGTTCGATATGGACTTGCTTGAAAAATTTAGAGCGTTTAAATCGTAATGTCAAAACGTCATTGATTTATTATTTTTGAAATTATCGACAATCATATCCGCGATTTTACGCGTCACGTCTAACGCAGGCATTGGTTTTGTCGGGAAAACTTGCCCCGCATCTAACTCCTTAACCGGCACAATATAACCTTGATCAACCAGCTCTGTGTATTCACTGCACATCCAGTCTGTGTATATATTCTTGCCCGTGAACAACGCTTCACTGACCAATGAATATGATTGCCCACTCACCACAATATGATCTGCCCTCGCAAGCAGGCCGACATAAGGGTTATAACCGTTTATAGATTGCTCATAATCTGTAAAGAGAACATCGCGCCCCCTGCTTAGCAAATCGCCAAAATACCCACCCAGCGACTTACTACGAAACACTGCGCTTAAATTATTATCAAGATGGTCATAGGCCATTTGCGGCGCTTTATTTGAACGGCGGCTTGGACAAATGAAGAATGTTACATCATCATATTGTTTACCAATTTCATGAATTTTTTTGATCGTATCGCGTATGTCTGGCGCATCATTGCCAATCATCATCGCGACTAATGGACCTTTTATCTTAGGGTAGTGCTGATCAAACTCTTGCCCTGCCGCATCCAAATCTTTTTGCGTTAAGTGATGTGGTACAAGACGGTCATCGCCATATTTGATGCTGAGCGTTTCATTAATATGCGCCACAGTAATCATCGGGCGTTTTTCCGCAGTATAGTAAGCATCGCCGCTGCGCATACCTATCAATATATCTGGCTGCCCAATTTCGCGTAAAGCCGCTTCAACCTGCTCTTGATAAGATTTTGCCTTTGTGAATTGCACATTAAGCATCGCCTCATCAACATAAACATAACGACCACCAACCATCTCTGCGCATAGTTTTGCAAGTCCAATGCTCGCCTTGCTATCCCCGCGGTTTGGGTCGTCTTGCCCAATCCACGCCATAACAAGCGGCTGGTTGCCATTATTAAATAGAATGTTTTTTGATACTGACATGTGTTACATTCGTCTCAAGCCTATAATCTAGGCTGAAAACTAACACACAGAAATGATTAT
>MDTB01196176.1_pt1 | contig 12127 bp, 12 predicted proteins | sample 811161 | NCBI WGS metagenome assembly MDTB01 (sample SAMN05326650, study PRJNA326480) | marine metagenome | isolation source: seawater | place: Mediterranean Sea | collected 2009 | reverse complement strand
CAAATTGCAAATTACCTGAAAAATAATAATAGTTACTTTAAATTAATTTGTATCGGAGGTTCGATAAATATAGCTTCAGGTGAAGAAAAAGAAGTTCCTATTTTTCTCTCAAAATTAGAATTTCTTTGGAGACTGAGATATGACTCTTATAGAAGATTTAAAAGGTTGCTTGATACTTTTTTTAGTTATTTAATTGCAAATTTTGTTACAAAAAAATTTAAGAATATAAGTGCAAAAATTATACAATAAAATTATTTACTGTTGGACATGTGATTATTCATCTAAGACAGGGGAAGGTAATCTTGCAAGGCTATTCATATCAAAAAAAATAAGGTACAGAAAAGTACTTTATCCTCAAATGTTTTTCAAAAAAAATTCAATCTTCAACTATAAATATTTTACACCTATTTTTGGAATTACTTTATGTTGGTATTATTTTTTACAGAATAAGAAAGTTGCATATATTAATTACTTGCCATTATGGAATTTTCTAATTTTTTTTTTATTGCCACCCAAAACTATAATTGGTCCTATTACTGGTGGGTCACACTTTTCTAAAAACAGTAATTTTCTAATCAGAAAATATTTATTTCCAATATTTTATAAAATTAGTGAACTTATTATTCTACTAAGATATGAAAAACCTATTTTTTCAACAACTTTACTTAAAAAATATCTTGGTAGAAAGATAATTAAAAATTCTAGTTTTGATTTTATTTTTAATTACATAAATAAAAAAAGTAAAAAAGCTAAGAATTTAGATGTTTTGATTTACTACAAAAACCATAGAAACAAAAAAAAATTAATGAATTATGAATTAATAAATAAATTATTAGAATTAAAATTAAAAATTTATTGCGTTGGAGATAAATTAAGAATTGATGATATCATTAATTTAAATTTAGTTTCAAAGAAAAAGTTAAACTTGCTGTTAAGCAAAACTAAATTTTCAATTTGCTCTGAAGAAAATTTTTATAGCTTGTTTACATTAGATTGTATAAATAATAACGTAAAAATAATAACTAGTATTAAAAATAAAAAAAATATTTACAAATATCGTAATAATTTTTTATTCATAAATTCAAATTATAGTAATTTAAGAAGAAAGTTAAAATAATATGCTAACTAAAAAAAAATATTTTGAGTTTTTAATAATATTTCTACTTTTATCATATTCAATTTACTTATGTTTTATAAATAATTATGGGTGGGACTGGGATACTTATGCAATGCTTGAAACATTTTTAAATGTAAAAGACAATGGAATTTATACTAGATCACGAGGCGCTGGATATCTTATTCCAGAAATTGGAATTGGTTTTTTAGCATACAATTTTGGTAGCACCTCGATAAACTTAATTACATTTTCATTTTTAATTATTAGTTTATTTTATTTTTTCAAATCAGGAATAAAATTGTTAAATTTAGAGAAAGACAAATCAATTAATTTTTTTCTATTCCTCATATTATGTTTATCAAATCACATAGTAATGAGAGATAGCACAATTCCGATGGATTATTCTTGGTCTTTAATGTTATATTCAGTAGGATTATATGCATTATCTATTAAAAAATATGAAATTTCTATATTATTTTTTTCATTATGTTTTGGAAGTAGATTTAATTTTATAATTTTTATAATACCGACAATAGTATTTCTAGATAATAAAATAATCAATTTAGAAAAAAAAATTATCCATATTCTTATAATTATTTTTTTCGGTTGTATGTTTTATGTTCCTAGTTGGCTTCAAAGCAATTTTGACTTAAACTTTATTTATTCTGAGCAAGCTAGCTTTAAAACAAATTCCATCTTTTCTATTGAAGAAATTTCAAGATTTGCATATAAAATTTTAAAAACCTTTGGAATAATATCTTTCTTACTTATCCTATATCAATTTTTAAAATTAAAAAATATAATATTTAAATATAAGTTTTATCTTATACTTATTTTTTTTAATTTTTTACTATTTTTTATATTTCCATGGGAACCATCTTTTTTATGGTTATCAATAATAAGTATTTTTTTTATATTAGTATCTCAGGTAAGCTATAAAATAATTTATTTGTTAATTTTTTTTAATTTATTTAATTGGTTTTACCAATTAGAAATAGTCAGAATTAAATATGTGAAAAATAATTGTTTCAAGTCACCTATCAGTGCTAATATAAGTCTTCATTTCACAAAAGGTTTAGTTCTTAGTCAGCAAAATAGATTGGATGATGTTCGTTGTTATCCAGATTTGCTAGGATCAAATACAAAAATAATGAATTATCGTGAAAAAATTTTATCTGGTAGAAAGTTAAAATAAAATAATTAATTTTTATTTTTTTTTGGTTTAATATTTTTTTCTATTATTTTTTTTTTTTTATATCAACATATACTTGATCAAATTCGACGCCTAAAAATGGGCCTTGTTTAACACTAATACACTGCATATCTTCTAATACAACAATTGAATGGATACCATCGATTAGTACTATTGCATCTCCCTTTTTTAAGGTAATTTTTTTAATCAATTTCTTATCGTCAGAAAAAAGGTCAACTCTCACTTTGCCCATCTGAACAACAAACATTTGTTGCAAGTCTTTTATGGTTCTACTAAATTTTCTATGATAGTGAGGTTTTTCTCTATAGCCTTTTTTATGAGCCAACAATCCAAATTGAAACGATGACCTTTCTGGTGAAAAAAAAACAGTAGATTTAGATTTTAAAGAAGATCTGATGACTTCTGCGTAATGTTTTTTTTTATATATTATTAATTCATGTTTTTTGATCATAGAATTTTTTATTTATACTTTCAAAATCTATCACATGATATAAAAAGTTATTTAAATTGGATAATAAAACTATGATACCAGTATTTAAACCATTAATTTCATCAAAAAATAAGAGGGCTGTTCTTGCAGCTTTAAATAGAGGTGAAATTTCTGGAAACTTTGGCAAAATTATCAATCAATTTGAAAATGATTTTGCTAAATACATAGGGTGTAAATATGCATCAACCACGTCCAGCGGAACGACGGCACTTCAAGTAGCTGTGTCTGCATTAAATATTAAAAAGGGTTCTGAAATATTATTAAGCTCATGCACAAATATAGCAACTGCGTTAGCAATTGTTCACAATGGACATATTCCAATACCAATAGATAGTAAATTAGACTCGTGGAATATAGATTTAGCAAAAATTGAAAAACAAATTACTAAAAAGACCAAAGCCATTATCGTTGTTCATTTTTTGGGAAATCCAGTGAATATAGAAAAGATTAATTATATTAAAAGAAAATATAACTTAAAAATTATTGAAGATGCAGCTGAGGCTCATGGGGCTAAAATAAATAATAAAATGATTGGTAATTTAAGTGATATCAGTTGTTTCAGTTTTTATGCTAATAAAATTTTAACCTCTGGAGAAGGTGGTATGGTTTGCACAAATAACAAAAAATACTACAATAAAGTTAATCTTTTAAAGAATTTAGGTTTCACAAAACCTCGTTTTGTCCATAAAGTTCTTGGACATAATTTTAGAATGTCAGGAATGCAAGCTGCATTTGGTTTGTCTCAGTTGGAGAAAATAGAAAACATAATCGAAAAAAAAATAAATATATTCAAAAAATATAAAAAAAAATTAGATGGTATAAAAAATATTACTTTTGCTGAAGAAGAAAAAAATTCAAGAAATGTTTACTGGCAAATTGGTATAAGAATAAATGATAAATCTAAAAATAGACTTGTTAAATTTTTAACTGCAAATAATGTTGATACAAGAAATTTTTTTTTTTCAATTAGAAATCAACCATGTCTTCAAAAAATTATTCCTAAAAGAGTACCTAAAACTAGAGTGTCTGATCTACTATGGAAACAAGGTATTTATCTTCCATCTAGCCACAATATCAGAGACAGTGAAATTAATAAAGTTTGTGATTTGATTAAAAAATTCTACAAATGAAATATGGTGTATTTTTATCAAAAAGAAAACCTGAAGAAGGAGGAGGTTATACAATAACGGAGGAATTATTTAATTCTTTAATAAAATTGATAAGACGTAAAAAATATAACGCTAATTTTTTTTTTTTAATAAGTAATGATTATGATGGAAAGATTTCAAATTTACTAAAAAAAAATAAAATTAAATATCAGATAATTTATGAAAACTTATTACTAAAAAAAATTATAATTTTTTTATCTCACTATTTTAATAAAATTAACCGTATACTTAATTATTTTAATATAATTAATATTAATAATATATTCGAGAAAGAAAATTGTGACAAAATCCTATTTATTTCATCCGAATATAGAGAAAAATTAAACCTACCATATATAGCTACAGTTTGGGACATGCAACATGAAACGCACCCAAATTTTAAAGAAGTTTCTTCTTATGGAAAATATTTATACAAACGAGTTGTTAATAATAATTTTATAAAAAATTCTAACACAGTAATAGTTGGTACAAAAGCTGGTAAAAAAGAAATTATTAAATTCACTAAATTCAAAAAAAAAATATTAATTTTACCACATCCTGTTTCTAGAATATTTATTGACTATAAAAATAAAAAAAAAAATAGATCTGAAAAGTATTTTTTTTATCCTGCAAATTTTTGGGAACATAAAAATCATGAAAATTTATTAAAGGGATTTAAATTATTTTTAAAATACAATAAAAATTTCAACCTAATTCTTTCTGGGGATAAAAAAAATTATTATTACAAAATCAAAAAGTTGATTGATGATCTAGAATTAACAAAAAAAGTTAAAATAGTTGGACATATAAAATTAAAAAAATTATTATCTCTCTATGATAATTGTGATGCAGTTGTTTATGTATCTTTCTCTGGACCAGAAAACTTACCTCCACTAGAGGCTTTAGCTAGAGGTAAAAAATTGATAAATTCAAAATATCCTGGCTCTAAAGAACAGCTTAAAAATTTTCCAATTTATATAGATCCTTATTCTCCAAATGATATTGCTAAAGGCATGATTAAAGTAACCAAAATTAAGCGTCCTCCAAATTATAAATATTTAGGAAAATACATAAGATCAAAAAATTCAAAAGTTTATATAGAAAAATTATTATCTCATTTAATCAATTAATTTATTTTTTAAGATAAATGAATAATAATCAAATCCATAAAAAACTGTTCTTTTACGATCTTTTAATTCAACATCAAATTCAAGATTTTTAATTTCATTAATAAATTTATTTTTTGAAAATATTCTAATTGGGTATGAAGATTTATAGATTTTTTTTGGGATATTCTGAACAAATATTTTATGATTTTTAAAATTAGATACTGTGAGAAAATCTATAAAAACTGAACTTATTTTACTTTTATTTATATATTTTAGTGTCTCATCATATTTTTCTAGGTATTGTAAAGAACCTGAAAATATCACACAATCTATATTCTTTGTCTTTAAACACTCATCTATACTATAATAAAATCTTAGATTTTTTTTTTGTAATTTGTTTTTTCCATATTCTACAAATTTATTTTGTTCAACTACATTCCAAATAATATTATTTTTATTTATATAATTATAATTCGAAAAAAACCTACTTCCCAAGCTTCCACCAAAATCTAAAACTTCTACAAATTTTCCTGGCTTAATATTTTCATTCAAAAAATTTAATAAAACAACTTCATCAAATTTTTGTTTGAATAAAATGCCATCTCTTTCATAAAACTCAATATTATAATTTTCTATTTGCTCATAAGTTTTTATAATTTTTTCAGCAATAATATTATCTTCGTATGATTTTGAGTTTTCTAATGCTATTGACCAATTTTTTTTTTCAGGACTAAAATAAATTTTACCAAAAATTTTAAATATAAAATTTACTAGCCTCCAAATCATTAAAAAAAACTTTTCATTAAAAAAAATATTTTTTTCGATAATTTAAATTTATTCTTTAGATATCTAGAAATTTGTCTTTTCGTATAAATATCTTCTTGTATTAGTTTATTTTTAATAAATTTAATTTTTTTAGTTAAAAATTTTTTCTGATTTATATCATAATCAATTTTACAATTTACACCTGTACTATCCAAACCTATGTTTTTTACTAAGCTATTTTTAAAATATAAGGTATGATTTCCTTTAAGAAAATTAGATGCATACCATTTAATAGCCCATGACTCTCTGTTAGTTTTTAATTGTTTTAGTAACATTTTATAATATGGATAAGAATTATTATAGTTAAAATCTCTAATTAAGCTTTTATTACTATTAAATTTTTTAATAAGTTTTCTAGTTGATCCCTCATAATTTTTCCATGATTTTTTCCAAGTTCCCCATCCCCAGCAACCAGAACCTTTTAAAAAATAATATTCTGGAACATTATTAGAAAATACAACAGGATACATATATCCTTCTATTGAAGAAATTTTATTATTATAATTATATTTGTTTAAAAAATAATTCATTTGATACAAAAAAATTTTGCTTACCAATATATCGTCTTCTATAATTATGCATTTTTGATATTTTTTAAAAATATAATTTAATCCTGTAATTATATTCTTTGAAGTTCCATAATTTTTCTTTCTTTCAATAATTTTTAATTTTTTAAATCCTTTAATTTTTTTGATGTATCTTCTAATTTCATTTATTTTGATTTGATTTTTATAAGATTTACTGAAATCAGAAAATATATAAATTTTTGATTTTTTTGCTAATGAGTTTTTTTTAATTGCTCCAATAACTTTCTTTACATGATTAAATCTATTGTATACAAATAAAGCTATTGGTGCATATGTTTTCATTTAAATACAAATTTTATAAAGATAAATTATGAATAATACAAAAATAAAATTATATGCTGATGGACCAACACCAGAACAGATAAATCAGAGATATTCAATAAATGTTGACGGTTATACATTTAACCCGAGTCTTTTTAAAAAAAATGGTGCAAAAGACTATTTAGAATATTCAAAAAAAATAATTGATGAATGTAAACATAAACCTATTTCACTTGAAGTATTTGCAGATGATGAGGAAAATATGATTAGACAAGGCAAATTGCTTAATAGTTTAGGTAAAAATATCTTCGTAAAGATACCAATCGTATACACAAATGGCGAAACAACTTTAAATGTAATCAGAACACTTTCTGAGGATGGAATTAAATTAAATATAACTGCTATATTTTTATTAGATCAAATTAAAAAAATTCTTCCGTCAATCAAAAACACTTCATCAATTTTGTCAATTTTTGCTGGTCGATTATATGACTCTGGAATTGATGCAAAAAAGAAAATGACAGAAATTAATAATTATGTTCATCAAAATAGTTCGTGCTTAACTTTATGGGCAAGTACTCGTATGGCATATGATTATATTGCAGCGAATAGTATTAAAACAGATATTATAACAATGCAAATTGAGCATATAAAGAAATTGGATTTAATTGGTACAAGTCCATTAGAATATTCAGTAAAAACTGTTAAACAGTTTTATAAGGATGCTCAAACTTCTGGATTTAAAATTTAGAATTAATAATAATATTATCTCTCATAGGTACAATTATTTTTTTGTGAGATACGAATTAATTGTTAATATTATATTTTCTTTAAATTTTTTCTTACATTTCCAACTTAACTCTTTGCGTGTTGCAGAATTGTCTATATCATATTTAATATCATGACCTAGTCGATCTTTAACAAAAACAATTTTATTTTCGTATTTTTTAGATTTTGGTTTGATTCTATCAAAAATCCTACATATTAATTTTGCAACGTAAATATTTTCAAAACATTCGTTAGAACCAATCAAATAAGATCTTTTATTTTTTCCTAAAAGTGCAACTCTCACGATGGCCTCAGCATTATCCTCTACATATAACCAATTTCTTTTTTCCTTTCCCTTATTATAAATAGGTATTTTCTGGTTTGTCATACATTTTTTTATGATTTTTGGTATCAATTTTTCAAAATCTTGGTTTGGTCCATAGTTGTTAGAACTTATAGCAATACACCCTTTTAAATCGAAAGTTCTAAACCAACTTTTCAAAAGTAAATCAGCTGAAGCTTTTGAAGCTGAATATGGTGAGCTTGGATTATAATTTGTAAAAACATTAAATTTTTTTTTGCTTTTTTTAAGGTCACCAAAAACTTCGTCGGTTGATACCTGGACAAATTTAAATTTTTTATTTTTTATTTTTTTTGCTATTTTAATCAAATTAAAAGTTCCTAAAATATTTGTATTTATGAATTCATTTGGGCTTTTTATTGAGTTATCCACATGTGTCTCGGCGGCGGCATTAATCAAAAAATTAGGATTAAAATTTATTATTTTTTTTTCTAAACTAGGGTCAGATATATCTTTTTTTAAAAATCTTAAATTTCTATAATTTTTTTCAGATCTATTTATATTATCTAAGTTTGATGCATAAGTAAGTTTATCAATATTTAGAACTATAAAATTTTTACTTAATAAGTTTTTAACAATAGCACTTCCGATAAACCCATATCCACCAGTTACAATTGCTTTTTTCATAATAATTTTTTTATATATGATGATTTGATTTTTATGAAATATAGTAAATAATATATTATTTATTAAATCTATCGTATAATTAATTAAGTATGAAAAAAAAAGGAATATTACTATGTGGTGGAGCAGGAACAAGATTTAGACCTACAACTTATGCAATAAATAAACATTTATTGCCAATTTATAATAAACCAATGTTTTTTTATTCTTTATCAGTTCTTATGTTGGGGGGTATTAAAGACATACAAATAGTGTCTGATAACAACACTCTTAAATCAATAAAAAGTGTAATTTCAAAAATAAAAATAGATATAAAAATAACTTACCAAATTCAAGATAAAGCAAATGGAATTGTTGACGGAATATTAAAATCAGAAAAATTTATTAAAAACTCAGATTTTGTTATAATGCTTGGAGATAATTTCTTTTTTGGGCAATCATTATCTGAACAATTAAAAAAAATATTTAAAAAAAAGAACTGCATTGTTTCCATAAAAAGTAATAAGCCACATGATTTTGGAGTAATTAAGCAAGATAAAAATGGTAAGATAGTAAAAATAGTTGAAAAGCCTAAAAAATTTATATCAAATAATGTAGCTACTGGATTATACGTTTATGAAAACAGTTGTTTAAAAATATGCAAAAATTTAAAACCTTCTCATAGAGATGAATTAGAAATAACAGATTTAAACAATATTCTTATTAAAAAGAGAAAATTAGAAAATGTTGAACTAGGTAGAGGCTCTATTTGGCTAGATGCTGGTTCAGCAAACGATTTATTAAAAGCTTCACAATTTGTTAAATTGTTAGAAGAAAATAATAATTTCAGGATAGCTGATCTTGAAGAAATAAATAAATCTCAATTATGAAAGTAACAAATACTCGAGTGCAGATTTCTTTCATATTCATCAGTAGATCTGTAAAAATTAATATGAGATCCTATTTCAGCATTATTCCAATGTGCATATCTAGGGCCTTTAAGTAACTCTTTAAGAAATCTTTTGTCAGTATTGTAAATAATATATCTTGAGTTTTGATTTAATTTATCTTTATCTAATAAATCAATGCTCTTATCATTTTTTGGTATGTATATATATTGATCTTCAATCTTGAAATAAATATCAGAATTTAATTTTACATTGTTTATTATTTTTTTTTCTTTAAATTTTTTATGTGCACTTCTAGCTAATTCAAATATTTCTTCATTATTAGGATTAACTAAATTTTCATAATTTAATTTTTTTAATGACAGGTAATTTTCTATGTAAGCCTGATAATTTTTGAAATTAATATCCTTAAATGGTTGAGAATACTCATTTAAATTTATATCAAAACTTTCATCCGGACTTAATTTTATTGTTTTTATATTTTTAATTGAATGTTTAGTAAAATAATTTTCAAAAAATAAATGAGTTGAACTAATAGAAGGAATACCTCTTAAATTTTGCATTGAGCTTAACTTGCCAGTCAACGTATAGGTTCCAGCAAATGGAAGATGATATGAAGGCTTAATTTCAGTAACATAACTAAGTGCTTGATTTAAAAATTGATCTTTTTTTTTGCTGCTGCTTTTATTTTTTGATCAATATTAAGATTATCAAAACATTGCGGAAATGGTCCAGCACCTCCATAGCCATGGAGCAAAACACTTATATGATCAAAATTTTTTTTTATATCCATAAATGTATTTTTCGCTAACTCATGTGGACAATCGTTAACATTCATTACAGAAGTTTGTCCGTCATCAATTATCGAGATAGTATCAATTTGTTGTGAACCTTCTTTTGCTGACAAATCTGCACACGCTGTAAATTTATAACAAAGTTCTGGATCACAATTATCCGCTGCATAAATTGTGATAAAGATATTTTTACCAATTTCAATTCTCTTGCCATTTTCAATTTCAATTACATTAAAACCCAATCTCTCAAGTTTAAACTTTAAAAATTTTGAATGAAATTTATGAATATATATTGGTATTGTTTTATTAATTTTCTTTAATGTGTCTTCTGAACAATGATCTGGGTGAATATGACTTATATAAATCGCATTATATTCATTTATTTCATTTATATTATGATCCAAATCATAATACGGATAATGTGACCAAGATCCATAATACTCTCCATCGGTTAACCAGGGATCTTGTAAAATTTTAAATCCATTTGAATGTATTCCTACAGTTGCAGACCTGAAAAGTTTAATTTCCATAATTTTTTAATAAAGTTATTAATTTAATTTTTTGATTATATTTCGTAATTCCTTAATAACTTTCATTTGCTTTTGTTTTGATAATTCAGGGTACATTGGTAAAGAAAATATTTTTTTAGAATAAATATTAGTATTTTCAAGACAATAGCAATTTTCACATACAGAATTCTTGTATGGTTCCATTATATGAATGGGCCAAGGATAACTTATGTTTAAGTGAATATTTTTTTTTTGTAATTCTTTAATAATTTTATCTCTATGTTCATGTTGTACAACATAAATGTAATAAGCATGAGAGTTGTTTTTATTTTCAACAGGTAACTTAAGCTCAGTATTACTTAGTTCTTTCTTATAAATTTGAGCAATTTTTCTTCTTTTAAGAATATTCTTTTTTAAATATTTTAATTTAATCAATAAAATTGCTGCATGAACTTCATCTAATCTAGAATTAGTGCCATGCTCAATTGCATAATATTTGCCATTCCAATGTCCAGAGGACATTTTTTTTCTCTCCATACCCAAAAATCTAATTCTCATCATTTTATCGAATAATTTTTCGTTATTTGTAGTTATAAAACCCCCATCTCCATAACCACCCAGTATTTTAGTTGGATAAAAAGAAAAACAGCCAATATCGCCGAGTGATCCCGTTGATTTATTTTTATAAAGAGCGCCATGAGATTGAGCACAATCCTCAATTACTTTTATATTATGTTTTTTTGCAATGTAATTTATTTTATCCATATCACATGATTGCCCGTATAAATGTACTGGCATAATTGCTTTAGTTTTTTTTGTAATTTTTTTCTCAATTTTTTTTACATCTATCAAATAAAATTCATCTACATCAACAAATATAGGCTTCGCACCTGCATTCACAATTGCTGTTACAGTTGGTACTGCAGTGTTTGACGTTGTTATAACCTCATCACCTTGTCCTATATCCAAAGATCTTAAAGCTATATACAAAGCATCAGTCCCATTTCCTACACCAAGACCATATTTCGTTCCTACAAATTTAGTAAATTTTTCCTCAAATTCAGCAAGCTTTGGTCCAAATACTAATGTGGAACTTTTGAATACATTGTCAATTGCACCTAGAAACTCTTTGCGATGAGTTTTGTACTCATCTAAATAATCCCAAACTTTAATCATTTTATATTTTTAATATTTAAGCATGCAAATAAATTTCTTAACTCAATACTTATAACTTTATTTTTAATTAAGTCTACTATTTGGTTGTGCGACACCCAAACATAGTTTTTTTTTAATTTCAAAGAATCTCTGATTGATAATTTAATTACAACGTTACGACTCTGATTATGAAAAAAACGACCACCTTCATCAGACAAAATCTTGCTAAAGATAATATTTTTTTTTCTTTTAAAATAAAAAAATATTTTTTTATCTATT
>MDTB01106663.1_pt1 | contig 12129 bp, 10 predicted proteins | sample 811161 | NCBI WGS metagenome assembly MDTB01 (sample SAMN05326650, study PRJNA326480) | marine metagenome | isolation source: seawater | place: Mediterranean Sea | collected 2009 | reverse complement strand
TATTTTTGTTAAAAATATAAATATTAGACAAATTAATAGAAGACTCAGAAGCTTCTTTAAAATCATATAATTTTGCTTTTTCAGAAATATTCTTTAATTTTTTTATGAAATTAATTAAATTATTTACATTTTTTATATCAAAATTTTTTAATTTTGATCCCTCAACCCACGAATACATCGCTATATTAAGATCTTGATCAATTTTTAGAGATTTTGGGGTATTATATATTTTATTTTTTCTTAAATAATTAAACGCATTAAATTCAGTTATACATCTTTCTCTTTTGTCTTTATTAATTGGATATATTTTTAAACAAAAATCTTTATTTTTGATTTTTACTTTAAATACTTTGCTATTAACACCTCCTTTAATTTTTTTAATATATTGATAATTTTTAATTTGCATGAATTCTAAAATTCTAAGAATATCTTGTTTTGAAAGTGTATTAAAAAAATATTTTGTAATTTCACCCCAATCATTCATGAAAAAAAATTTTTTATTCTTAATATTTTTTTCGTTGTTAATTAATATTTTTTTTGTTTTTTTACTAAACTTCTTATCAAGCAAAACTTCAGGTAAATCATCAATAAAATAATCTAAATTAAGTTGATTAATAATTTTAATTTTTTCATCACGAGTATTTGAAAAAAAAATATTATTTTTTTTAAGTGGATATTTATTTGATATAAAAAATTCATTTTTTTTTAAAAATTTTATTGCACTATTTCTCAGTAGAGTCTTTGATTTATCAAAATGACCATATTTAGTTTTATGACTTACAATAAAAATTTCAAAGTTTCTCAGATTAGACAGAAAAACAAATCTTTTAAAACCTGAATATATGTCAGCCATATTAATATATTTACCATAAATTTGTCCTTGAATTTTTTGCCAAAAAATATTTCCTTTTTTTAATTTTAATATTTTAGACTTTAAAATACTTTTTGTTAAATAATTATTTTTATTTAAATTTTTTTTTTGGATAAGAATTTTTTTAGCAAAAATATATTTTTTAAATGCTGAATTATAATCTATAATTGTATTATCAAGATCTATACCTATTCTCATTACGAAAGGTTAATTTCTTGCATTTTTTTTATGTTATAATATTTGGAATTATTTAAAGGATTAATAAGTAATTTATTTTCAAAAGCATTTATCAAATCTTTTGCAGCATCTTCAATTCCATATATTGTATTAAATCCAATTTCTCTTTTTATTTTTTCTGAACTAATATGATATGATCTATTATCATCAGTAGTTACAGTCTCTATTTCAATTTTTTCAATAAAACAATTTTTAACCGTTTGTGCTATTTCATTTAAAGATTGATTTTGATAACCAGCATTAAAAATTTTCCCAGATTTAATTGAATTTGGAGTATTTAATATGGATATATAACACCTAACCATATCTTTAATATGAATATTTGGCCTTAATTGACTTCCGCCAAATATTTTAATTTTTTTATTATTATATGCATGATTTGTTAATATATTTACTATTACATCTAATCTTTGTCTTTTTGAATATCCACATACAGTGGCTGGTCTAAGGATTGTTGTAATAAAATTATCATTAGAGTAGTTTTGTAAAATATTTTCACATTTTGCTTTATAATATGAGTAATCAGTAAGTGGCTCAAGTTTCATCTCTTCAGTAACATTCTTTTCTTTTTTAATTCCATAGACACTTGAGGAAGATGCATAAATAAAGCTTTGAATTTTATTCTTTAAACAAATTTCTATAAAAGGTTCAAAGCAATCATAATTGATTGATTTACCAAGATTTGAGTCTAATTCAAAACTTGGATCGTTAGATATGCACGCTAAGTGTATTACATCAGTACAGCCTTTAATAGACTCATTTAAAAGACTTAAATCTCTCATATCACCTTTAATAGTAGTTAAATTTGGGTGATTTTGAATTACATCTTCTCCATATATAAAAAGATCAAATACAGTGACTGAATATCCTGCTTCTAAAAGAGATTTAACTAACTCAGCACCGACATATCCAGCGCCTCCAAGAATAAATATTTTTTTGTTTTTTAAATTGTTATTATTTTGCATATTATTTAAGCATGTGATCTATTTTTCTTAATATATTATTTGCGATAACAGAATTACTATTTCCAATACTTTCAACAGTTTCTGCTGCGCATAGTGAAGATATAAATAATGATAAATCAATATCGCATTTATTATAGAGCAATAATGTAATTACAGCTAAAAGAGTATCACCGGCACCAATTTTATCTACGATTTTATTTGCAAATGCGGGGCAGTAATGCATTTTTTTTGTTTTTTTATTGAATAATTTAACTCCTGAGTTACCACTGGTAACAATTAAATATTGAATATTTAATTTGGATGATAGCTTAATAATTAATTCATCTAAATTACCATCTCTACTTCTAGATTCATGTCTTAATTCAGTCTCATTTATTACTATTAAGTTTGATTTACTAAATCTTTTTAAGGAATGGAATCCAACATTAGAAGCGTTAATTTGAGCATTAATTGAAGTAAAAATATTTTTTTTTAAAAGAAAAGAAATTACATTATTGTTCAAAAAACCATGCCCATAATCCGAAACTACTATAAAATCAGATTTAGTTATTTGTTTTTTTAATATTAATAGAAGTTGTTTTTCATTCTTAATATTTAGTTCCTCATCATTAAACTTATAAAGACCTAAAAGTTTATTACTATTATTTTTATCTATAAATCTTTTTTTAATAATTGTTGGTGATTTTATTTTATTTATAAATTTGAAATTTATATTTTTATTAATATTTTTTTTAATAAAATTTAGATGTTCTTTTTTTTCTCCTAACATTGAAACCAAATTAACTTTATTACAAAATCCTGATAAATGATTTGAAATTGCTATAGAGCCACCTAAATATAAATCAGTTTTTAAATCTCTATAAACAAGAACTGGTTCTTTACCAGACTTACCAATCACATCACAAAAAGTATATTCATCTATAATTGCTTCTCCAATAACTAGACCATTAGATTTTGAAGATTGTTTAATAATTTTTTTTATAGTTTCAAAATCAAATTTTCTTTTAAGTTTTTCTAAAAAAAGATTTTGATCTCTATTTAATATATTAAAACTTGAATTTAATAATGTGCTTGAGCTAAATGTTATCTCACTTGTAAAATATATTTTACCGCCATATTTTTCTACGGTCTTTTTTTCATTATTAATCTTACCAGTAATATCTTGTTTTAAATTTTTATAATCTTCACCTTTGCAATAAAAATTAGGCTTTATTTGCATTATTGCTTTATCTGCAGATTTATCTTCAATAATTGAAATATGATCTACAAATTCTAAACTCGAAATAGCTTCAGCCCTAAATATTTGATTGAAATATGGTCTATTTAAGCCTTTATTTACAAAATTATCAGCTGTTATGGTAACTATTAAAACATCTCCTAGTTTTTTCGCCTCTTTAAAATGCTTGATATGACCTATATGCAACAAATCAAATACTCCGTGACAATGAACAATAATCTTTTTTTTTGATTTATATTTAGAAAATTTTTTTTCTAAATCAGAAAAATTTATTAATTTAGATATTTTTTTCATTTTAAAAACTTAAACCACTCTTTTGTTTCTTTTTTTATTGTACTAGGTGACCACAATGGTGCATTTTTCCAATATTGAATATTACTCAATACTAAACTTACCCCATTTTCTAAAGAAATTTTTGGTGACCAATTAAGTAATCTTTTAGCTTTTGAAATATTGGCAAAAGTACACATCGGCTCTCCTGGTCTTTTAGGTATAAATACTTTTTTTCCTACTAATAATTTAACTAAATAATTAATAGAATATGTTTTGCCACTTCCAATATTTATAACTTCATTTGATATTTTAGATTTAATAGAGAAATAAATCGCATCTACAATATCAGATACGTATGTAAAATCTCTAGTTTGTTTACCATTTCCAACAACTGTATAAGGTTTGTTTGCAATTTTTTGGGCAAGAAATACTCCAAAAACAGCTCCATAAGTTCCACTGGTTCTAGATCTAGGGCCATAAACATTAAAAAATCTAAGTGAAATATATGGTATCTTGTAAACTTTTCCCCAATGTTGAATTAATTCCTCTCCTATTCTTTTAGTTATTGCATAAGGATATTCTGGCTTAACATCAGATTTTTCATCCGTTGGATATTTTTTTGGAATACCATAACAAGATGAAGAGGCTGAATATATTAATTTTTTTATTTTTTTATTTCTTAATAATTCTAATAGGTTAAAAGTTCCAACTACGTTAGCTAAAAAATATTTTTCTGGATTTGTAATACTTGGTACAATATCAGCAAGAGCTGCTAAATGTACACAATAATCAAAATTTATATCTTTAAGCTTATCATTTAATTTTTTTTTGTTAGCAAGATCAATTTTGTGAAATTTTATTTTTTTAATTGATAAATTGAGATTAGAAATATTTCCAGATGATAAATTATCAATTACCGTTACTTCAAAACCTTTTTTTAAAAGTAAATCAACTAAATGACTTCCTATAAAACCTGCGCCTCCAGTAACTAATATTTTTTTAGTCATTTTTTAATTCTAAAGAAATTTTTTTATTACATATATCAATCATTTTACTATTATGCGCAACAATAACAAAGGTTATTTCATTATTTAATTCAATTATAGTATCAATAAATTCTTGTTCTGTTTTTTGATCTAAAGAATTAGTTGCTTCATCTAAAAAAATAATTTTTGAGTCTTGGTATAATGCTCTAGCTATTGCTATACGCTGTCTCTCTCCTCCTGATATTCTAAAACCTCTTTCACCGACTTCTGTGTTTTCATTCATTGGCAAATTCTTTATAAAATTATTTAATTGAGACTTTTTAATTACATCATTAAATTTTGATTCATCATATTTTTTTCCAAAAATTATATTATTTTTTATTGTATCGTCAAATAAGACAATATTTTGTGAAACATATGCAATATTATCAAACCAAGAATTTATTGATAAATTAATATCTAGACCATCACAAAGTACTTTGCCAGAGCTAGGACTAAAAATTCCCATTAAAATATTTAATAAAGTTGTTTTGCCAGAGCCACTCCTTCCAACTATCCCAATAATATCATTTTTATTTATCGTGAAAGAAAAATTGTTTATTGTATTTTGTTTTTTTGGATATGAAAAATTAACATTTAAAATTTCAATTTTTTTTCTAAATTTAATTTGTTTTTCAACTTCTATTTTGTGTTCAGATATTTTTAGACTTTTTAAGTTATCATAAACTGCATCAATTGAAGGTGATATATACTTGATATGTTGAAGTCTTTGATAAACAGCTTGAACTGCAGGTAAAATTTTAAAAGTAGCTGCAGCAAGTAATGCTATAAAAGGTATATGATGAGATAAAGATAAGTTTTCTGAATTATAAATTACTAAGTATAATAAAAAACCCATAAATGCCACAACACTAATAGTTTCTAATATAGGCTTTGCTAATGAGCTTAAAAAAGCAACATTAACATCTGAATATTGAGATTTTTTATATGCATCATTTTGTCTATAAGCAAAAATATTTTCTAATTTATAAATTTTGATTTCTTTTATTAGAGAAAATCCTTCATTAATAAATTTAATTCTTAGAAAATCCATTTTTTGCCTTATCAAGCCCCATTTTTCAACTAACTTTGTGAATATAAAATAATATGTTCCGGCAATTATCGATAAAATTGCAATTATTGAAATTACTATAACTGGCTCAATTAATATTAGCATAATCGCCATAAAAGTTATCATTACTAATTCACCTATAAGTTGAGTAAATAATGCAATTATAGCACTATAATTATGAACCTCAGTTAATATGTTTCTTGCCAATCTTGATGTGTTTTCATTTAAGTGAAAGATATATTTTTCTTTCAAATAACTTTTATATAAATCATTTGTTAAATTTAACGTAATATTAGCTGTAATTATTAAATTTAAACGAACAGAAATAGAGTAAATTATTGCTTTAACAATGTATAATAAAGAAACAAAAAAAATTGATAAAATAATAATTTCTGAATTTGATATGCTGCTATTGAAGAAGCTTAATATATTTTTGATAGTATAAAATATTTCACTATCTTGATTCAATAAAATATAAATTAAAGGCAATAATAATGCTAAACTAAGTGTTTCTATAAGAGCAACAAATATAAATAATATAATTAACGAAATAACTTTTAATTTTTCATTTTTATTTAAAATATCAAATATTCTATTATAATTGTTTATTGAATTTTTCATAAAATTTTAAAAATAACAAAACTCCAAAAGGTAAATAAAAAATTATAGAATTCCAATTACTATAAAAACTACCTGTAGGAGTAATTGGCCATAAATTTATAAATATACCTATATTTATACTAATGATACTATTAGCGTATAATTTATTTAATACATATTTTTTAAAAAAATACATTAAAAGAATATAAGATTGATAAATAAATAATAAGAATATCAAAAGAAATCCTACCAAACCTGTTTCTGATAGCAATTGTATGTATGTATTATGAGGATGAGTTGAACATGCGTACTCTATTCTATATTTATCTTCATCACAAAGTTTTCTAAAATTTTTAGGTCCTATACCTGTTAATGGATGATCTAAAAATAATCTAAAAGCAGTAATGTAATGTCTAGCATGTTGATTTGTAAAAATACTTATATCCAAAGGTATATCATCTTCAATTTTATCAAAATTTTTATAAATATATCCAGGGGAATTTATTGAGTTAAAAATACTATCAAACCTCATTTTTAAAGTTTTATCAAAATAAATAAAACTTGAAGAAAGAAGAAATGCAATAAAAATAAAAATAATTTTAATTTTTTTATTTATATCAAATAGAAGAAAACCAATTATTGAAAAAAATATTACATACGCAAATGCAGCTCTTTCTCCAGTAATTAAAATAGTTAAAATGGATATTATTAAAACAAAGAAAAATAAAAACTTATCAAATTTTTTATTTATTTTAAGAAAAAAATATAAAGATACTAATATTGGTATGAATTTTGAAATATATGACCCTAATTTTAATTCATCTTTAAATACTCCTGATACTCGATGATATGCTCCATTTCCATATTGAGTTGTCCATGGATATTTATTCTCAAAACCAAAAAAATTAATACCAAAAAAATATTGATAGATAGCATCAAGGCTAATGAACAAAAGTATTATTAAAATAGTTAAATAAAGGTATTTTGGTAAGTTATTAATTTTTAAAAGTATAAACGCGAAAGCATATGCAAAAATTATAAACCTAAAATAAAATAATGATGATTGAAGACTGTGATATTTAAAATCAGAAAGTATTGAAGATATAATGAAATAAACTGCAACTATTAAAAAAAAAAATAAGTATTCAAGGTTATATGTTTTAATACTCTCATTTCTAATCTTGAATAATAGAATAATACTTAACAGAATTATGCAAAGATCACTTAAAAACGGACCTGTAATTAAGGCAATAGGAAGAAATAATACTAAAAATATTGCAAAAAAATTATTTTTTTCTTTTAAAATTATATTCATAAATAATTGCAAAAACTAAAAATAAAGTTGAGAATAGAAAGTAAGAAAAAATATAAAGATATTTCAGGATATAATTTATTTTTGTTTCAGATAAATCTTCGACCTTAGAAACATTATTAAATAGTTTTGTTTTTCTAATATCTTTTGAAAGAATGAAATCATCTATATCAGTAATAATTTCTATGAGGATGTCCTTATAACCTTCAAAAAAAATAATTTCCAAATCAATATCAACTTTTTTTTGATTTAAATAATTGTTTAAATTTGAACTCTTATTTTTATTTTCATAATATATTTGTTTTTTTTTCGTTTTTATTAAATCATCATTCATTTTTATAGCTAATTCAAAATCTTTTTTTATTAAAAAAAATGTCATTTTTCTAGCCTCAAATATTTTTTTTGAATATGATGAATTGATATAATTAATAGCATCATTAAATATTTTAAATATTATCTCTTTGTCATTATTATTAGAGTGAAAATCAATTTTTAGGCGTGATAAATCCTCTTTATTAAAATTTATACTATAAAATTGATTTCTAGTTAAATCATTAACATTTAAATCAATTCTTTTTAAACCTCTCATCATTTCATCATCTAAAAGTAAAAGATCAAAAAATTCCCTAAAAGTTTTACTTAAAATTATTAACTCTTTTTTATTTAATTCATTAAATATTTTTTCATTTAATAAATAGTTACTATTATAGGCAGAATTAGCTTTTTTAAACTTACTAATTATATCATCCAATTCTGGAGAGCTTTGTCTGTTAACAGTATCAGTATACACATGGTACCTTTTTAATTCAATTGAACTATTATAAAAATTTTGAATATAAAAATAAATTAATACAGATAAAATAAAAGGTAAAATAAATATTAAAATTATATTTTTCTTGATTATGCTTATTATTATTTTAATTTCTTCTAACATATCTATATTTTATGGTAATTTATAAACCATTTATGAAAAAGGGTAATGCCTTTTTTAAAATCATAATTAGATTTATAGTTTGTAATTTTTTTAATTTTAGAAATATCTGAATGAGTCTTTATAACGTCGCCTATTTGCATTTTTACATATTTAAAATTTAATTTTTTTTGACTAACTTTTTCTGAAAAATCAATAATTTTTTTTAAACTTATAGATTTTCCATAACCTATATTCATTATATCTGAATTTATTTTTGATTTTGGGAATTTATAAAATAATCGGTATATATATTCAGAAACATCATCCACAAATGTAAAATCTCTGAAATGATTTCCATTATTGTAAATTAATAATTTTTTCTTTAAATAAATTGACTCAAATATTTTATACATAATCATATCAGGGCGGCCAAAAGGTCCGTATACAGTAAAAAATCTAAGACCTACAGATTTAAATTTAAAAATATTAAAATAAGATTTTGCAATTAATTCATTACTTTTTTTTGATGCAGCATATAAGGATAAAGGATTATCTGTATTAAGTTTTTCATTTAATGGATAATTATCGTTGTTTCCATATACCGAACTAGATGAAGCATAAAAAAAAGTTTTTATATTAAATAATCTTGATATTTCTATAATGTTAAAAAAACCATCTATATTTGTATCAATGTATGCCTTTGGATTTTCAATAGAATATCTTACTCCAGCTTGTGCTGCAAGATGTATAACTGCTAAAGGTTTATGTTTATTAAAAATTTTTTTGATACTTGAATAATTTTTTATATCTTCTTCATAAAATTTAAAATTATTTATATAATTATTTTTTAATTCTTTTAGACGATTATTTTTTAATTTCTTACTATAATAAGAATTTAAATTATCTATACCTATTACATTGCAGTTATTATATAAAAACTTTTTGGAAATATGATAACCTATAAAACCAGCACAACCTGTTATAATAATTTTCATTAACTAATTAGTTGGCAATATAAATTCAGGACCATCTTTAATGCTTTTTGGCCATCTGCTAGTAGTAGTCTTAAGCTTTGTATAAAAATGAACACCCTCCATACCATGCATTGAATGATCCCCAAATAAAGACTGTTTCCATCCGCCAAAACTATGAAATGCCATGGGAACAGGTATTGGGACATTAACACCAACCATTCCTATTTTAACATTTGTAGTGAAATGCCTAGCTACTTCTCCGTCAGATGTATATATACTCGAACCATTTCCAAATTCATGATCATTAACTAATTGAAGAGCCTCATCATAATTCTTTGCTCTCACAACACTTAATACTGGGCCAAATATTTCTTCTTTGTAAATTTTCATTTCCTTTGAAACATTATCAAATAATGTTGGTCCTAAGAAAAATCCATTCTCATAACCTTGAATATTATAGTTTCTTCCATCTTCTATTAAGGTTGCTCCTTCGTCTACACCAATTGAAATATAATTCTCAATTTTTTCTTTGTGTTCTCTAGAGATAACGGGACCCATATCAGAATCTGGGTCTGTCCATGGAGCAATTTTAAGTTTTTGAGATTCAAACTGAATCTTTTCTACTAATTCATCAGCTATATCTCCAACAGCAACTGCAACTGACACTGCCATACATCTTTCACCAGCTGAACCATAACCTGCTCCAATGATCCCATCTACTGCTTGATTTAAATTCGCATCAGGCATAACTACAAGATGATTTTTTGCACCTCCTAGTGCCTGAACTCTTTTTCCATTTTTTGCTGATTCTTCGTAAATATATTTGGCAACTGGAGTAGATCCGACAAAACTCACAGAACTAATGTTATCATTTTGCATAATTAAATCTACTATAGTTTTATCACCATTTACTATATTGAATACACCATCTGGAAGTCCAGCCTCTGTAAATAACTCAGCTAATTTAATTGCACATGATGGGTCTTTTTCTGACGGTTTTAAAATAAATGAATTTCCACATGCAATAGAAATTGGATACATCCACATAGGTACCATTGCTGGAAAATTAAAAGGTGTTATCCCTGCACAAATTCCTAATGGCTGTCTTATGGACCATGAATCAATATTAGTTCCAACATTTTGAGAAAATTCACCTTTTAGTAAATGGGGAATTCCACATGCAAATTCGACAACTTCAAGTCCCCTCGTGACTGAACCTTTAGCATCATTTAGTGTTTTTCCATGCTCTTGTGATACTAGTTTTGCAAGTTCTTCTATATTTTTTTCAATTAATGTTTTGTAATTTGATAAAATTCTTGATCTCTTTAAAGGAGTTGTGTTTGACCAATTTATTTGACTTAATTTTGAACTTTCAATAACTTTAATAAAATCTTCTTTATTTGACATTACTACTTTTGCAATATTTTCACCAGTAGAAGGATCTTGAACAGTTAGAAAATTATTAGATACATTTTCTTTTTTACCATGGATATAATTTTGTATAATTTTCATATAATTTTATCTTCGTTTATTCTTATAAATTAAAAATAAATTTCTTAAATATATAAATATTCCAAATGATTGACCTAATATAATAACAGGATCTTTTCTAAAAATTGCATAAGTTAATAATCCAATGCCACCTAAAATACTTAAATACCAAAAGACAATAGGAATAACACTTTTTCCCTCTTTCTCAGAATAAATCCATTGAACTATAAATCTAGAAGCAAAAATACCTTGGCCTAAAAAACCAATAGTTAAAAATAATATTTCTATATTTGTTAAATTATTGAAATAATTTATCACAAATACTTTTTATATTTTTTTATAATAATATACACTCTTATTAAGTCAGATATTCCTGCAAATAACCTCGATAAAGTACCATATTTCGAATAACCATATTTTCTGGGTCTATGATCAACATTAATAAAAAAAGTCTTTGAACCATATCCTTTAAATAATGCTGGAAGGAAACGATGCATTCCTCTAAATTTAGGAAACCTTAGAAATAGTTTCCTATCAAATACTTTTAAAGAACAACCTGTATCAATACAATTATCATTTAAAATAAATTTTCTTATATTATTTGCAATTCTGGAAGATAGCATTTTAACTAAACTATCTTTTCTTTTAAATCTAATACCTCCTACAAGTAAAATTTCTTCATCTTCAAAATATTTTTTTAATAATAGTGGTATATCTTTTGGATTATTTTGACCATCTCCATCTATAGTAACAATTGTATCATACTTAGATTTTTCTATACCCTTTATTAATGATAAACTTTGCCCAATATTATTTTTATTATTTAAAACTAAAACTACTTCTGAAAATTTTTTTTTAATTATATCTAATTCAGCACTAGTATTATCTGTACTAGCATCATTAATAATTATTATTTGATATGATTTTTCATTTTTTACGCTAAAGAAAATTTCTTTAATTAAACTATGAATATTTTTTTCCTCATTGAATACAGGAATAATGATAGAAAAATTCATTATTTATATTTAAATAAAAAAATATCTTTTGATAATATATAATAAAAAAAAATCCTGGCAACGACCTACTCTTCCATGTCTTAAGACAAAGTACCATCGGCGCTAACAGCTTTCACGATCGAGTTCGGGATGGGATCGGGTGT
>MDTB01013924.1_pt1 | contig 12129 bp, 8 predicted proteins | sample 811161 | NCBI WGS metagenome assembly MDTB01 (sample SAMN05326650, study PRJNA326480) | marine metagenome | isolation source: seawater | place: Mediterranean Sea | collected 2009 | reverse complement strand
TGATTAAAGATCCTAATTTGATCTATCCAGGTCAGGTTTTTTCGATTCCAACTGATAGTTAATCTGAAATTATTAATTTTATGAATTCATTACGATGAGACCTATGCTTGGATTTTTGCTTTCTTATCGTTGAGGAAAGAATTATGGACAAAAAAACAGAAGAAGATTCTTTTGGTATCATTAAAAAGTTAAGTCCGCATTTGTGGCCTCAAGATGATTCTTCTGTAAAAATAAGAGTATGTTTATCTCTTGTTTGTTTGATTATTGCTAAGATATCTACTGTCGGAACTCCACTATTTTTAATTTGGGCCGTTGACTCATTATCCGGTGAGTTCAATGCGAATGACCCAAAAATTCTAATTGGCATAGGCTCAGTTGGATTGGTAGTTAGTTATGGGGTGATGCGAGTTTTTTCTGTTGCTTTTAATGAACTTCGTGATGGTATCTTCGCGATGGTTGGACAACGGGCTTTGCGAAGTTTGGCATTGGAAACTTTTTCTCATATCCATACTTTATCGCTTCGCTTTCATGTTGACCGAAAAACAGGCTCCTTAAATAGAATTATCGATCGTGGGGTTAAAGGTGTAGATTTTTTATTAAGGTTCATGCTGTTTTCAATTTTACCACTTATCTTAGAATTTATTTTGGTGGGAATTCTTTTGGTTGCAAGATATGACTGGATGTATGCTGTAATTGTTGCTCTGACTATTATTTTTTACGTCTATTTCACTTTCAAGGTTACTGATTGGAGAGTGAGTATTAGAAGGAAAATGAATGCTAGAGATACTGAAGCTAATCAAAAGTCAATTGACAGTTTACTTAATTATGAAACTGTTAAATTTTTTACTGCTGAGTCTAGGGAATACAAAAGATATGATGATTCTATGGTAGAATATGAAAAAGCTGCAATTCAAACAGGAGTATCTCTTGCCATACTTAATTTCGGGCAATCGTTTTTGATCACCACCGGATTAGTTTCCGTTATGGTGTTGGCGGCGCTAGGTGTTATTGACGGTTCTCTAACAGTAGGAGAGTTTGTTGGTATAAATGCAATTATGATACAGTTGGTGATGCCATTAAATTTCTTGGGGTTTGTGTATCGTGAGATTAGGCAGGCGCTGGTTGATATGGCGGAAATGTTTAACGTTCTGGACCAAAACATTGAAATTATCGATAAAAAAAATGCCAAAGATATAGAGGTTACTGGTGGTACAATTACCTTTAACAAAGTAGGGTTTAATTATAACGTTAATCGGTCAATTCTTAAAGATATTTCTTTTGATGTTAAATCAGGCCAAACATTAGCAATTGTGGGACCCTCTGGTAGTGGAAAATCAACTATTGGACGACTTCTTTTTCGATTTTATGACGTTCAGTTTGGATCAATATGTATTGATGGGCAAGATGTCAGGGATGTTGCTCAAATTTCTTTGAGAGAAAAAATTGGTGTGGTACCACAAGATACAGTTTTGTTTAATGATACTATTGGATATAATATAGCGTATGGTAAGGCTAACGCTACTCCCCAAGAGATAGAGGAGGCAGCTAAAGCCTCTCAACTTTATAATTTTATATTATCGCTCCCTGATGGATTTAATACTATTGTTGGTGAGAGGGGATTGAAGTTATCAGGTGGTGAAAAGCAGCGAGTGAGTATAGCTCGAACGGTTTTGAAAAATCCTAAAATTCTTTTGCTTGATGAAGCAACATCTTCCCTTGATACGGAAACTGAGAAAGAAATACTTAAGAGTTTGAGATTAATTGCTGCTGGACGTACCGTAATTACCATTGCTCACCGACTTTCTACAATTGCCCATGCTGATAAAATTATAGTAGTAGAAAATGGTAAAGTAGAAGAGATGGGATCGCACACTCAATTGATAAGAATGAGAAAGCGATATTTTGATATGTGGCAGAAACAACTTAGCGAAGAGGCCACTCCTTTATAGATAATTAAGTGGGTTCCTAGATTTGTTATGCTTTGGACTCACCAAAGCTTCCTCTGATAAAACGGTTTCTGGCTTTAGCCAAGAAACTGTCTACGTTAGCACCAAGTACTAGTAATGAAGGGGTTGCAAGTAGTGTCAACAGTGTTGCAAAAGTCAGTCCACCAGCTATAGTGCTTGACATATCTGTCCACCATTGCGAAGACGGCGCTCCAATTAAAACAGTCCTTTCGGAAAATTTTATTGTTAGTCCAAATACCATCGGTACTAAACCTAAAATTGTTGTAACAGATGTTAATACCACGGGTCTAAAGCGTGCCAATCCAGCATGAAAAGCGGCATTTCGAGCTGGGTAACCTTTGTTCCTGAATTCGTTATAAGTATCGATTAAAACTATATTATTATTTACAACGATACCCGCTAAGGCGATTATTCCTAGCCCACACATTACCACGCCAAAAGCGCGATCAATCAGCCAAAGGCCAAGAAAGACCCCTCCTGACGACAGTATAACGGCGGACATCGTCACAAACGTTTGCCAGACAGAATTAAATTGTATCATGAGCACTAACGCCATCAAACACATGGATAATGAAAAGGCTTTTCCTAAAAACTGTTGTGTTTCTTGAATATCCTCATCTTCTCCAGCAAATACAATCCTTGTTGTTGGGTCCGGTGGGCTAAGATCAAGCGCTTCTTGAAGTTTTTCTATTTGTTTCACAGGTAATAAACCATCTGAAACATTGGAATCTATGTAGTAAAATCTTTGCCCACTTTTTCTCTCTATATCGCCACCCTTGGCTTTCGGTACTAGCCGTGCAAAAACAGATAGAGGGACGTACTCTCCTGACGCTGTCGGTATTCTCAGTTCTTCTAATCGGTCCAAATTACGTTGATTAGAAGGAAAACGCAGTTTTATATCTAATTCTTCATCAGTATCGTCTGGCCGGTAGTCGGAAATACTTACTCCGGCTGTAAGTAGTTTGATCATATTTCCGAGCGAGTCTATTGAAACACCATGACGGCTTGCTTCAGTACGATCAAAGTCTAGTGTCCATTCTATCCCAGGCATCGGTCTACTATCAACAATATCAATAAAGCCACCAATTTCCTCCATAAGGTCCCTAACTTTTTGGGTCGCCGCCGCAGCCCACAGTAAGTTATCATTGTAGATTTCTATGTGGATTGGCAATCCTCCACCAGGGCCATCCTCTTGAGCTTGTACGTTTATAAGTACTCCAGATAGGTTGCTGAGGTTTTTCCTCATTTCATCCATAATGATGTTGGCCTTGTCTCGACTCTGCCAGTCATCAAAAATAGTTCTAACAAAGCCAATTGAGTCTTTTGCCTGCTGACCATTTGAGGGCTCTGATTTGGCGTATTTTGCCGATATCCCATCAATATTTTGGATCCTAAGTTCGGCTTCTTGAACGAGTTTATCTCGTTCCTCAAATGCCAAATCACCCCTGGCTAATACTTGGACAACAGCTTGTTCTGGCTCAATTTTAGGAAAGAAAGTAACTCCTAAGCCCGCAGAAAAATACAAAGTAAAAGAGATGGCCATAAAAGCTCCAACGCCCGAAACTACTAAAAGAGGGTAAGTGATTGCAGCTTTTAGAATTACTCTGTAGATTTTTGGGGCTGAACGATGTGTTCTTACATATTTTGTTTCTCGTTTGCCAAAAATACTCCCGAGGACCGGTACAAATACTATAGCCATTAGTAGGGAAGAGGATAGGACGCAAATAACGGTAATTGGCAAATACTTCATAAAACCGCCGACTATTCCTGGCCAGAACAGAAGTGGCAAAAATACCATTAGCGTGGTAACTGTTGATGCGATTATAGGCCAGGCCATTCGTCGAGCACCTTGACTGTAGGCTCGGATACGATTTTCAGATTGTGCCATTCTTCTATCAGCATACTCAGTTGTAACGATTACTCCGTCCACCAACATTCCAGCTACTAATATTAGTGAAAATAAAACAACCAAATTCATTGTAAAACCCATGTAGTGAAGGAGGGCAATGCCAAATAAAAAACTTCCAGGTATCGATAGGCCGACTAATGCTGCATTTCTTAATCCAAGGCTGGCCACAATTACCACCATCACAATCACCACTGCCGCAGTCACATTATTACCGAGATCACTCAAGAGATTTTTTACTGTCTTTGAATCGTCGTAGAGATAGCTTACTTTGACCTGCCCGGGAATCTGATTTACTCCCTCATCAATTACAGCTCTGCTGGCTTCAACGACTTCAATCACATTTGCTCCAACACGCTTTTTGATATCTAAGACTATAGAACTTTTACTGTTTACCCGCGACCAACTAAAAGAGTCTGTGTAAGTTCTCCGGACTATTGCAATATCGCTAAAATGGATGGTTGTCCCATCAGCAATTTTTATTGGAAGGCTCGAAAGTTCCTCTAAATTTTCTATCACGCCAGGAACTTTAATCACAAATCTGCCCATACCTGTATCAATTGCCCCAGCATTTACCAACTGGTTATTTGCGGAAACCAAACCTATTACAGAGGCGGGATTGAGTCCATAGCTCTCCATCGCAGCCGCATCGATCAGGACCTCAACAACTTCCTCTCGATCACCACCAATCTCAACTTCCAAAACACCATCCAGAGCCTCGATTCTATCCTTTAGCTCTCGTGAAGCTGTTATCAGGGTCTTGGGAGGGACGTCACCATAGATAGCGGCAGTTAAGATAGGAAATAAGGATAACGATATTTCATAAATTACTGGTTCGTCGGCGTTTGGAGGAAGATCAGATTTTACCTCGTCAACAGCTTTTCTGACGTCCTCTAGGACTAAATCTATATTTTCACCAGCTAGAAATTCAAGGGTGACTGAAGCATAACCTTCTGTTCCTACGCTCGTCATTTTATCCAAACCTGCTACAGTACGCAATTTTTTTTCTAGGGGTTTGACCAGTAAATTCTCGGCATCGTCAGGAGAAATTCCCGAGTAACCCACTGATACATAAGCAACAGGAATATCTATATCAGGATTCGCTTCTTTTGGAATTTCTTTAAGGGCCGTTAACCCAATTCCAAAAATTATCAAGAGCATGAAAACTATTGCACTTGGCCTCGCAAATGCAGCTGAGATAATTGTGTTCATTAATTTTCGTCCTCTAATAGTGAGTACTTTACAAGCTCACCGCTATTCAAAAAAGCTTGTCCTTCTGTTAGTAGCAAGGAATCTTCTTTAAGCCCAGAAATAAAAGCAAAATTCCCAGCAGTTCTTACTAAGTTCACTGGAACTATAATTACTCGGTTTTGAGTGTTGACTGTTTTGACAGTGAGTTGACCATCGTCTTTTACATTTAAGTGGGCGGGTGAAACTTTAAACGCCTCAACCTCTCCAATAATTACTTCAGCTTCAGCAGTCATGCCTGCTCGCAATAACCCATCTGAGTTGTCGAGGTCAATTTCGACATTAAAAGTACGAGTAGCTTTGTTTGCTATTGCAGCAATTTTACCAACCACGCCATATGTTTCAGGTAGTCCAACAAATGAAATTTTAACCGGATCTGCAATCTTTATTTTTCCAATATTTGTTTGAGCGATTGGAACCGTGAGCTTCAAGGTTTGAAGACCTAAAAGCTTTGCTAATGGACGATTCTCTGTTACGAATTCACCAAATTCGACATTAAGATTTTCTAACCAGCCATCCTGGGGAGAGAAAACTTTCGTAAAATTCAGTTGCTCTTTCAATCGTAAAATTCTTGAGTCTATTGATTTCAGTTTTGCGTAAGAGTTTGATAATTCCAATTCTTTTGGAAGATTTTTTAACTCAAATAAGCGTGTTTCGGAAGCCCTAAGAAGTGAGCGTTTTTGTGACAATGCTAATTCTGATTTAACACCCTGTTCAACTAAACTTTGAGTAATCTCATAGTTTTTCTTGTTTAACTCGAGGTCTGCTTTGGCTGACCGAAGTTGAACAGCTATTTCTCCGTTATCACCAAACCTCCTTTTGGTATCATTATACACTGCCAGTGCGGCAAGTCGGTCAGCTTGTGCAGCATCTAGGTCAGATTCTAGAGTGCCGTTTTCTAATTCTAAGATCATATCTCCGGCTTTAATCCAATTGCCTTCCTGGGCAATCAGATTTTTTACAATTCCTTGACGTCGTGCAACAATCGAAATTTCAAACATTGTTTCTATTACGCCGCTCGCTCTCACAATCAGTGGAGTTTTCTTATTTTTGACCTTAACCGCATTCACTGTTATCGCTTCTACTTTTCCTATATCCGTAGTGCCAATATCTAGATTTAATTTTTTGGTTTGGATTTGTTCGCTTTCTTGTTGAAATAAGTCGTCGGAAACCATCCATCCAACTACGAAAATCGCAATGAATAAGGCCCAAATATATGAAGCTTTTATTCTAATTCTTTTCATTTGATCTCATTTTATACTTTACTTGCTTTCGCTCACATTTATCAGGTATATTTTTGACTTGTTTTCATTTAAGTGATATTTACAAAGACTTCAACTGATGATCGTTAGCTTGGCTAAAGCAACTTTTTCGGCGCAGGCTGTATAAGCTAAGATAAAGGAAATCTCTTTAATGGTACATACTTGTGTCTATTTTGCCAAGTAACTAGAAAAGTTAACTAAATTTTAATATAGTTTGTTTTGAAATATTTACATGGGTTGATAGAAATTAAAATTATATAAAGAAGGAATATGCGTTTTGAGTGATAATGAGTCCTTTATAGAGGAAGTGACTGAAGAAGTTCGTCGCGACAAGCTTTATCTTTTCCTCAAGAAGTATGGATGGATTGCGGGTCTGGCAGTAGTTTTGATTGTGGTTGGCTCCATTTTTGTGGAAATTAAACGGAACGAGCGTATCGTCGCTTCGGAAGAGTTAGGAGACTTGTTAGAGAAAGCTTTCTCCGGCGATGAGGAGATTTTGTCAAAATCTATCAAAAGTGTTGATAAACTTTTAGAAGATGGTTCGCTAATCTCATTACTCTTGAGGGCGAGTTTATCTGAAGAAAGTTCAGATTTTGAATCTGCTAGAATCGCTTATGATTCGATTTTAAATAATCAAAACGTGCCAACGAGCTTTAAAGATTTTGCAAAGGTTAAAATTCTCCTTTTGATTAGGGATGATAGTGAAAGGGTGGAATCAATCCTGAAAGAGTTAATAAGGCCAGGTAACCCGTATCGGCTTTTGGCGTTAGAGCAAAAAGTGTTCTTGAGAATAAGACAAGGGAATTGGTCTGATGCAAGAAATAATATTGATTTGTTAATGAACGATCCAGAGGTTAGCCAGGGTATGCAGTCACGCTTAAGGCAAGTTCAAACAGCTATTTCTTTTGGTAATTTGTGAAACGTATGTTGTTGCGGTCAAGATACGTTTTAATTCTGTTTTTGATGACTTTTATGCTAAGTGCGTGTCTTGATAATAAAAAACTTGTGGGTGAGAGGGTAGATGTGATTAATCAATTAGGTTCTTCTGAGTCTTTGGTGCCGATTAACGTACCAAGTATGGTAGAAAGTCGAAGTTGGGGAATCTCCCTTGAGCAAGGACAATCAGCTAATTATTTTTTAAGTGAAAATCCTGAGCAGGTGTGGAGCTATAATTTAAATAGCAAGAGAATCGTTGTAACTCCAGTAGTTATCGATGGAAAAATTATCGTGCTTGATGAGGCAGGAAAACTTCAATGTATTGATTTAATGACTGGTCAGACCGTTTGGGATTTTTCAGTTCTTCCGTTGAATGAGCCAAAAATTTCATTATTTGGAGGTGGACTTGTACCTGACTCTCTCGGAAATTTGTATATTGCAACCAGCGCTGGAGAAATTATTTCATTTTCGACAAAGAGTAATTCTCTGAATTGGCGACTTAAGGCGGATGCGCCATTTTTGGCGGCACCGGTGCTGGTCGGTGATTCTCTTTTTGTCACTGATACCTCTAATGTTACCATCTCCATTTCGCTTGACGGTACATTAAATTGGTCTCTCAAGGGTTCTTCTTATAATCACATTCGAGCAAAAACTGGAAGGCCTGAAGTATTAGGCAGGCTTTTATTAATTCCGCGTGTTAGTGGTGACCTTTTAGCCGTTGACAAAGAGACCGGAGCTGAAGAGTGGTATGCAAAATTCAATTTCACGAGGGAAGGGCATACACAAAATACTTTCGGTCCGTTCGATGGACAGCCACTAGTGAGTGAGGGAAGAATTTATTTTGGTAGTCTGAAAGGTAAATTTTTGGCTTTAGATAACCAAGGAAAGAAATTATGGGAAGTTAACATTGGCCTTCAGGGCTCACCACTTTTGATTTCTGATTCAATTTTTTTTGTTTCTGATACAAATTATTTAGTTAGAATTAATAAAGCTGATGGCTCAATTATCTGGTCTAAAAAGCTGGGTGAAAAAAATGAATTAGAGACGTTTTTTAGTCCAGTGCTTCTTGGATCTAAATTGTGGATTTCAAGTACAAATGGAAAGCTAGTTTCTTTTGACGTCTTAAAAGGAGATGTCGCTGATGAATTTTCATTTTCATCAGGGCTTGGTGGACCACCAGTTCATAACTTAAGAAGTTTAATCCTGTATACAAGCTCAAGTGAGTTAATCGGTTTAGAATGAAGGAAATTTAGAAAAATGAGGTCAAAATAGTTTTAAGATTGGTATCTAGAAATGACTCTTACTATAGCTATCGTCGGTAGGCCAAATGTTGGGGAATCTACACTTTTTAATCGTTTAGTTGGAAAGCGAGTTGCGCTAGTTGATGATCAACCTGGCGTAACCAGAGACTTGAGGGAAGGTGAGATAAAACTAGAAAGTAATAAATATAAGTTGATTGATACAGCTGGACTTGAAGCAGCCCCCGTGGATACTCTTCAGTATCGGATGAGTGCTTTATCACTTAGCGCAATTAAAAAAGCAGATGTTTCTTTATTTGTCGTTGATGCAAGAATGGGAGTAACGGCGGCTGATGAGTCTTATGCTGAAATCGTTCGAAAAATTTCTGATTTTATAGTGTTAGTTGCCAACAAGGTAGATGGACGTGTGGCAGAACATGGAGTTTATGAGTCTTTTTCTCTCGGTCTGGGTGAACCTATTGCAATTTCAGCCGAGCATGGAATTGGTTTAGTTGATTTAAAACAAAAAGTGCTCGAAGTTTTCGAATTAATTGACAACAAAATACTGAATAATTTTTTAAAAAAAAATACGGTTTTAAAAAATCCAACAGAGAACGGTACTAGCAACACTTTGTTTATGGAGTATGAGCCCCCGAAGGATAAAGAAATTCAAATTTCAATTATTGGGCGCCCTAATTCAGGGAAATCTACATTGATAAATAAGATTGCAGGCAATAACAGCTTGCTGACTGGTCCTGAGGCAGGAATCACTCGAGATGCTATTTCTTCTTCTATTCAATGGCTCGGACACAGATTCCTTATTTTTGATACTGCAGGAATGCGAAAAAAATCAAAAATTCAAGATAAGTTAGAAAAATTATCTGTTTCTGACGGGCTAAGAGCGATACGATTCTCTGAAATTGTTGTAATTATAATTGATGTTAATTCCCCTTTCGAAGCGCAAGATTTAAAAATTGCTGATTTGGCGGAAAGAGAGGGAAGGTGTATCGTCATTGCAATCAATAAGTGGGACCTGGCAACGCAAAAGAGTAAAAGAATAAAAGAGTTAAAAGATAGCGTAAACAGGTTGTTGCCACAGTTGTCAGGAGTGCCTTTAGTCCCAATTTCGGGACTTTCCGGATTGGGATTACCTAAGCTTCATGAATTTATTCTTCGTGCTTATAGAATTTGGAACACGCGTATTTCTACTGCTAGGCTAAATAACTGGCTTGCAGATAAAGTTAGCTCGCACCCACCGCCTAGTTCGCGCGGTAAAAGAATCCGCATGCGTTATATTACCCAAGTAAAAAGTCGCCCTCCCACATTCGTAATTTTTACTTCACTGCCAGAATGTGTTCCAGAAAATTATAAAAGATACCTTGTGAATGGATTACGACAGGATTTTGGTGTTGTTGGTGTCCCAATTAGAGTAATGTTGCGGGCTGGAAATAACCCATATGCTTAACAGTCCTCCAAAGGTAATAAACGTTTATAAATCCGCTTTTTCAATTAGACCTTTAGCCTGTAATTCGCATAGCGAGAGGTTCTTCTTGGCTTCCCCTGGATAGAATTTTGCCCGAATGCTCGTAGGCATTGGTTCTGGTTTGAAAGTTATGACCTTTATTCCGAGCCTTTTGGACTCTTCTCTATAGCTTTTTATTATCTCCCTGGTTGCAGCCTTTGAAGAAGCATAAGATGACAAAAATTTACCTGAATTTGTATCATCTACAAAAACTGCTTTTCTGATTTTGGATTGCCGTAACAGTGGATCGAGTGTTTGAATAAGTTTAAGTGTTGATCTGGTGTTGACTGATATTGACCGTTCAAAATCTTTGAGTGATATTGAAGTAACCGGAGACATTGGTGCTGGAATGCCAGCACAGTGTACAAATGCATCGATTTTTTGCCATCTTTCAAATATCGTTATGGCTAAGTTTTCAAGCTCCAAATCCTTTTCAAGGTTTATTGGTGCCATTGTAGACGTTCCGCCGAAAGTCGCTATTTCATCAGCCAAAGACTCTAGTCCACCAACAGTTTTGGCTACACCAATAATGTGATTCCCTTTATGAGCCAAAAGTTTAGCTACTTGGTAACCTAGTCCCCGAGAGGCCCCCGTCACCAGGGTGAGAGTCTTATCAAATTCGTTCATTTAGTTGCCCCAAAAAGTTGCATGATAAATTTTAGTCCTTATTTGTAAATTAAGAAAACCCGCTCTTCAGAAGATTTCAGAGGATGTCTCACATTTTATCATCAAAATATCAAACCGATTCATAATCCAATCTGGTTTAGTATTTGGTAAGTTAGTTTTAAAATCTTCCTTGATATCAAATATCATTTCAATTGTTTTAGAATTAGCTACAATGTTTGGAGTTTCAGAATCGTTAAAGAGAAGATCGTAGCCGATTGTAAGGGCTATAATAATAACAAGACCTCGTAGTGCTCCAAAAAGCAAACCAAGCAATCTATCCAGGCTATTTAGACTGGATTGGTGCACCACTTGAGTAATCATGGGTATAATAAGTGATAAAAAAATAAGAGAGAAAATAAAACTGATTACAAACGAAATTAATATTGAAAGTTGGCAACTGTCTGTAAGTATCTCCTCTATTACTGGTATTTCATTGATTAAAGGATCCAAATGAGGAGCAAAAACAAACGCAAGTAAAGCTGCCAATATCCAGCTGACAATTGCTAATATCTCTCTGGACAACCCACGGAAGTAGGCTAAGATGGCAGAAATAAATAAGATAGTGAGTGAAAGTGCATCAATTAAATTTATGTTTTCCATCAGGCTTTCTTTTTTTGTTATATTTTTGGATTACCGTCAATTAAATCTAAAATACTCTTATATCCCCTTAAATCTGCCTCATTATGAGTTAAGGTCTTGGACTCATTAGGAAGTAGAATTGACTTGAAGCCAAGTTTTTTTGCCTCTTTAATCCTGACATCTGGTTGACTTACTTTCCTCAGTGCCCCTGATAAACTCAGTTCTCCGAAAATAACTGCGTTTTTTGGTAATGATATCTCATTCGATGCTGAAAGAAGTGCGGCCGCAACAGCTAAATCAGCTGCAGGTTCTAAAACTCGCATTCCACCAGCTACATTTAAGTAAACATCTTTTCCGGCAAAACTTCGACCACATCGTGCATCGAGTATCGCTATAACCATTGATAGGCGCGCATTATCCCAGCCTACAACGGTTCTACGAGGGTTGCCAAGTGATGAGGGTGCGACTAGTGCCTGTATCTCGACCAATACGGGACGGGTTCCTTCAATAGCCGAAAACACTACAGAACCGCTATCAATCACGTTACGCTCTGAAAGAAAAAGTTCTGAGGGGTTATTAACCTCCTTCAATCCTTTATTCGTCATTTCGAAAACACCAATTTCATCAGAGGGTCCAAACCTATTTTTAACTGCCCGAAGTATTCTAAAATGCATTCCGCGTTCACCTTCGAAATAAATGACGGTGTCGACCATATGTTCGACTAACTTCGGTCCAGCAATTTGACCGTCTTTCGTTATGTGGCCGACAAAAATAACAGAAATACCTTTTTTCTTTGCAAAGTTCG
>MDTB01077497.1_pt1 | contig 12130 bp, 19 predicted proteins | sample 811161 | NCBI WGS metagenome assembly MDTB01 (sample SAMN05326650, study PRJNA326480) | marine metagenome | isolation source: seawater | place: Mediterranean Sea | collected 2009 | reverse complement strand
TCTTGAGCAGAATATCTTAAAGTTAAATCATAAATCATTCCATCAGATTGTGGTTCTTGGTTCATCGTCATTTATTCCATTTATGCAGCTTCCTACTACACATCGTAGAGAGGTTATTGAAGATCTCTTGGATATTAATGTATTCAGTAAGATGAACGGATTACTAAGAGAACGGATTGCGAGAGTTCGTGAGAATCTAAAAGATACAGAGTATCAGTTGGATCTGATAAAAGATAAGATTAGTATTCAACATAAATATATTTCAGATGTTAAGGAACTGAATGATGATATTATCCAAGATAAATCGGAAAAGATTGATTACCTTCAAACAGAAATCAACGCGTTGCAGAACAAGAACCAAGAGTTTTCAAATCAAATTGAAGGGCAGTCTTGGGTTCAAGAAACCCTCAACAAAGCACACGATAAAAAACAAACGCTCTTACAGTACAAGGCTCAATTTGAAGCCCAGATCAAATCATTGGTTAAAGAGGCCAAGTTCTATAATGAAAATGAGACGTGTCCAACATGTTCCCAAGATATTGATCAGAAACTCAAACAAACCAAAGTCGAATCTACAAGGGTACGCGCTGAGGAGCTACAGAAAGCAATGGACGATGCAGCTGCAAAGTCAGCTGCTATGGAATCGGACATTAAACAATTCAATGACATCGTTTCACAAATCGCTGAATGGAACACCCATATTCATTCTAACAATACAACGATCAGTCGGAGCCAAAGAGAGATTACAGTTTTATCAAATGAAATAACTGATATAAAAGGTAAGGGTGGTGATGTGGCACAAGCTGTTGCAACCCTTGAAAATCTAGAGCATGATCGCACTATAAACACCGAGCGTAAGTTGAGCTTAATGGATCAGCGTACATATAACGAGGCTATTAGTGAGATGCTTAAGGACACAGGTATCAAGACAAAAGTAATTAAACAATATCTTCCTGTAATGAATAAGTTTGTTAATCAATACTTACAGGTCATGGACTTCTTTGTGTCATTCAATCTCGATGAGAGTTTCAATGAGATTATTAAATCACGCCATCGTGATGAATTTAAGTATGCTTCATTCTCAGAAGGTGAAAAGCAACGTATTGATCTATCACTAATGTTTACGTGGCGACAGATTGCTCGTATGAAGAATAGCACTTCAACTAACTTATTGATTCTTGATGAAACATTTGATTCGTCACTTGATAATGATGGTATTGATAATCTAATGAAAATTTTATACACTCTTGATGATCTGACATCGGTGTTTATCATATCCCATAAGGGTGAGGTATTGGAAAACAAGTTCCGTAATAAGATCGAGTTTATTAAGGAACGTAACTTTAGTAGGATTAAATAATGCGTACTTACTAAGATCGGTTTTCAAAAAAAAGTTTAAAAAAATTATATAAAACTGTTGACTTCAATCCAATTATGTGTGATTCTATATAAAGAGTGAGGAGACACATATGTACACAATTGAATCAAAATCTGTTCTAGCCCGTTTACTTTCGAAGGAAAACATCACAGTTGTCCATGGTGAATATCATACTGCCTTCTTTGATGTTCAAAAGAGAGTACTTGGTTTACCTGTTTGGAAGGACAAAGGAAAAGATGTATACGACCTTCTTGTAGGACATGAGGTCGGCCATGCATTGGAAACACCAGCAGAAGGTTGGCATGAGTCAACTGTCGAGCTTGGTGTTCCTCGTGGTTATGTTAATGTAATTGAAGACATCCGTATCGAGAAAAAAGTACAGCGCAGATATCCTGGTCTTGTTGGTTCATTTACTCGTGGGTATCAAAGATTGTTTGACGATAATCTATTTGAAACTCATGGTAATGATCTCAATTCCTACAATCTTATTGACCGTATTAATCTCAAAGCTAAACTAAGAACACTTGTTGACATTAAATTCTCTGATGAAGAGAAGCCATTAGTTCAACGAGCTTTTGCTGTTGAGACGTGGGAAGATGTGCTTGCTTCATGCCTCGAATTGATGGAGTATATGAAGGAAAAACAAGATGAACAACAAGATGAAACAGATAACATTGATGCTAGTGCAAGTGCCAACAATTCAGATTCAGATATGGATATGCCAGGTCAAGCTGGCAGCGAACAATCTGACGATTCAGATGATGAAACTACCGATGACCCCATGGGAATGGGAGGTGATTCTGATAATGAAGTCGGTGGATCACAAGGTGGAGATCAAAAACCTGAAGAGCAAGTTGAACAAAATTCTCCAAAGGTAGATGATGCTCCTGCATCACTAACTGATGATGCTTTCCGCAGCAATCAATCAGACATCATTGAAGAATATCAGGGTGATCGTATCTTTACTGCTCCCACAAAACGTCAGTTTGAGAAAGTCATTGTACCATATGCTGATGTTCTTGAGGCTCGTAAAAACGTTTGGGTATCGGACCGCAATGAAGAATACTATGAGCAGTTCCTCAAGGAAAACAAAAGTGTGGTGAATCAGATGGTACGTGAGTTTGAGATGCGTAAAGCAGCATTCCAATATTCACGTGCAAAGACAGCAAAGACAGGTTCTCTTGATACACGTAAGTTACACAGCTATAAGTTCAATGAAGATCTGTTCTCCCGTGTCACACAACTTGCAGATGCGAAGTCACATGGTATGATCATGTATGTTGATTTCTCAGGTTCAATGTATAGTGTTCTTGGTAAGGTTCTGAAGCAAGTAATTTTACTTGCACATTTTTGTAAGAAAATTAATGTTCCTTTTGAAATATATGCCTTCAATGATTTGCAATGCCATGAGACAGGTGAGAAGTATCAGATGGATCAAGTCACTCTTGCAAGGTTTGGTTTAGTCACATTGTTGACATCAGATATGGGCAAAGCTGAATTTTCTACTGCTTGTCAGTATCTTTATCTTCGTGATTACTTCAGCAACATGTTCTCAAAAGTAGAGGGTCTTGGTTCTACACCTCTGTGTGAAACTATCATGGCTGCTCATTACATGGTTCCAAAGTTTCAAAAGAAACACAGAGTAGAAAAAGTTGCAACAGTGTTCCTTACTGATGGTGAAGCAAGTGGAATGACTACTGGAAGAGATCAAGATTATGCTGACTATACTGTCGATCGGGTTTCCTCAGGTAAACTAGTAAACTTCGATGGATTCAAGTTTAGTCCAAAGTACTCTGATCGTCCTGATCAAGTATTGCTCAACAATCTCCGTCACAAGACTGGAGCAATCACTGTATCGTTTCATCTCTGCACAAACCAGAACGATGCTCGTTCATTTATGCTTCGTCGTGGTAAGACAGATAGTGAGAAGGTGTTGAAGGACTGGAGAAGAGAAGGTTCTGCAGAGGTGTTTGGCCTTAATGGATTTGATGCGTCATATATCATCAAAGCACATTGGAAAAATCTTAGTGCTCGCGATGATGACTTTGAGGTAGATACAAATGCATCTAAGGCTGAAATCAAGCGAGCATTTTCAAAGTTCTCAAAGGGGAAAAAAGGTAAGCGGTCTATCATGACAAACTTTGCTCGACTGGTCGCATGATTAGTCCTTGCATAAAAGTGTGTAGACTTGAAGAAGGTATTTGTACAGGATGTGGCCGAACACAAGATCAAATTAGAGATTGGCTAATCCTGACAGATAAAGAACGAAAAAAAATTATGAAAAAACTCAAAAAAAAGTAAATTAACTGTTGCCTTCAATCGAAATATAGGCGATGATTAATTATCAAATGAGGAGAGACATTATGAAATTTCAAGTTTACCAAATCCAGTTCACAGAATCACAGTACAGAGCTATCAATAGCAATGAGACTGTACCAGCCTTTGAAGCACGTAATAGAATGACGATGGACTTCGGAGGCGACAATATTGGCAATATTGCTTCTGATGCATTCGAAGCTGGATATTACACACATGTTTCAAACATTGAAGCAGCTGATCTTGAGCAAGTGTTTGAGATTGGAAATATTGGTCCAGAGTCAGACATTGAGCGTCTGGGTCGTATGTCATCAATCTCTGTTGGTGATATTCTAATTGATGAAAGTGGCACAAAGTCTGTTGTAGCTAGCTTTGGATTCAAAGAAGTCAATTAACTGTTGACTTCAATCCTAAATTGTATGATGATGATAAGAGAGTGAAAGAGAGAGGATATATATTATGAACGCACTTCAAAAACTTTTGGTTACCGAACTGTCTAACCGTTTCCCTGGAACAACTGAATTCCGTAAGTCGGAGATTGAAAAGACAGCCAATGAACTCGGTGTAAAGTATTCTAACAAGAATGCTGTATATGCAATGGCAACAAAGCCTCGTAAAGGTATTTATGATCTTGCTGGTGTTATTGTTCCTATTCGTGATGCACAGAAGGAAACAAAGTACAATATGACTTCTGCTTTGCAATCGACTTCCTCTGATGAGGTATATGTTCCATCTATGAACAAGACCTATGTTAAGTGGGGATTCTACAATGATATTGAAACTATCATTGGGTCTCAGATGTTCTATCCAACATACATTACAGGTCTTTCAGGGAATGGTAAGACATTCATGGTTGAGCAGGCTTGTGCTAAGCTCCGTCGTGAATATGTACGTGTACAGATTACACCTGAAACAGACGAAGATGATTTGATTGGTGGTTTCCGTCTGATTGATGGAGAAACAGTGTTCTTTAAAGGTCCTGTAATTAAGGCTATGGAAGCTGGTGCTATTCTTTTGATTGATGAGATCGATCGTGCATCTAACAAACTAATGTGTTTGCAGGGTGTGATGGAAGGTAATCCTGTCCTCTTGAAGAAGACAGGTGAAGTAGTAAAAGGAGCTCCAGGCTTCAATATTATTGCTACTGCTAACACAAAAGGTAAAGGATCTGATGATGGTCGCTTTACTGCTGCTACAATTATTGATGATGCGTTCCTTGAGCGTTTTGTTATTACTGTAGAGCAGACGTTTCCTTCTGCACGAGTTGAGAAGAGTATTCTCATTAAGCATATGGAAAAGTATAACTGCATGGATGAGGAATTCGCTCAGAAGTTGATTACCTGGGCAGAGGTCATTCGTAAGACGTTTGATGATGATGGTGTTGAAGAGGTTATATCTACTCGTCGACTATGTCATATTATTCAAACTTTTTCGATTTTTAATGATCGTATGAAGGCTATAGAGTTGTGTGTTGCTCGTTTCGATGAAGATACAAAACTAGCTTTCTTAGATCTTTACACAAAGGTCGATGGTGAAATTGATAATGGTGCTACAGTTAGTACTGAAGATGATAACAACGTTCCTTTCTAATGACAAGGATCAATACTATCGACATAGAACTTCTCACGGACCAGCATCTAATGGCTGAGTATCGTGAGTTGCCGATGGTGAACGCCGCGCTCTCTCGCTCTCTCTCCTCCGCGCGCGGTGTTCATCATCCCAGTATTCCAAAGCAATATACCTTGAACAGAGGACATGTGATGTTCTTTTATGATAAAGGTGAGTGGCTATATAATAGATACCAACAGTTAATCACCGAACTATATAAACGAAATTATAGTATAGATCCGAAATCTCGTGTTGTCAAATGGCAACATTTCGAGGATAATGGTCTATACAATACTTGGAAACCTGATAGCCAAGCTCATAAGATCAATGTAGAGAGATTATTAGAGCGGGTGAATCAAAAGCTGACCTGGTATAGATGGAAAGGTACTCCCATTGATGAGTACTATACAACAATGTTAAAAGAGATGTTTCTATGAGTGATAAAAAATATACCTATAGCGAGATCTTTCATTCTATTCAGGGTGAAGGTCATTACACAGGCGTACCCACCGCCTGGATCAGATTCTTCCTATGCAATTTACAATGCGATGGATTTGGTCAAATGTTTCCCACTAAACCAGATACGTGGGAGCTCCCATATCAAGATTTTGATGCAAATTCAGTGGAGCGTGTTGAAGATCTTCCTGTATGGGAAAAGGGATGTGACTCTTCATACACATGGTCAAAGAAGTTTAAACATTTGATGGGGCAAGCCACTGGAGCTGAACTAGCACAAAATATTACAGACATTATGAAGAATGAACACAACCCAGAGGGTTGGTTCCGTCATCCCAAGTCTTTACAGCACAACCATCTTTGTATCACTGGTGGTGAACCTCTGATGCGTCATGCTCAGAATGCTTTCTTAGAGATCTATGATGCTCTTCGTGACATGGGTGGTGGACCTATTTATGAGACAAATTATATGGATGCAAGTAACATCCCTTCTTCTGTGACATGGGAGACGAACGGAACACAAGTATTGAGTGACAACTTTGCTGAGTTTATTCGTGGTTCGTTGTTTAGACCAGAAGCATTCTTCTCTGTATCACCAAAGCTATGGACAGTTGCTGGTGAAAAGCGTGAGAAAGCTATCAAGCCAGATGTTGTTCGTCAATATTATGATGTGTCTAGTAAAGGACAATTAAAATTTGTTGTGGGTCCAGAACAAGAACAGTGGGATGAGCTCGACGAGATCGTTGCTTTGTTCCGTAATGCTGGTGTGAAATACCCTGTATGGATTATGCCTACAGGTGCTCGTTTGGAAGAACAAGAGCAAACAGCAGGTGATGTAGCCAGGATGGCTTTTGAGAGAGGATATAATGTATCAGGACGGATGCATGTGTATCTATTTGGCAATGCGATAGGAACATAAAGATATGAGTGAACAAACAAACTACTGCACAACTAAAGGACTGGGTTGGGCATTCTTGATTATCATTATTGGTATGGTAGGATTACCTATACTTGGCTCAGCGATTGCTTATCCAGATAAGTGCAAACAATCTATTCTCATTCCGTGTTTGGGATTAGAATAATAGGAGACAATTAATTTGAAATTTAAAGCAAAAATATATATTGAATATGATGATGTATTATCAATGTGTCATAATCTCGAGCATGATACATCTAAGATGAAACCGGATTTGTTTGTGGGAATCACAAGAGGTGGATTGCTTCCTGCAGTCCATCTTTCTCATGCATTGAGTATACCAATGATACCATTGCATTGGACCACACGTGATAATCCACACAAAGAAATTAATAATGATATCTTAAAAGCTATTAAAGACAAAAAAACTGTTGTCTTTGTAGACGATATCAATGATACTGGTAAGACATTCTCAGAGATAAGTGAAAAATATGGCGGTGGGCTGTATGTATCTCTTGTTGAGAAGTGTACAAGTAAATTTAACAGTGATGCAACATCACTACGTTTTGATGACGATCGTTGGATCGTATTTCCATGGGAGAAAGATTGATGGCTTATTATAGTACAAAAACATACGGACACAATATTGGATTGAGTGCGTGTTTCCGTCAACCAAACGCTCATAGCCATTGTAAGTTTCTTCATGGTTATGCATTGCAATTCAAATTTGTATTTGGTTGTGATGAGTTAGACGATAAGAACTGGGTGGTCGACTTTGGTGGTCTAAAACCACTCAAACAATGGCTTGAGGATAAATTTGATCATAAGGTTGTATTGGATCTTGAAGATCCTATGATGCAATATTTTGATAACTTGCAAGCAGCTGGTCTTTGTGAGATAACTGCACTTAATGGTGTTGGAGTAGAGCGTTTTGCTTATCATGCTTGGCGCTTTGCTGATCAGTTAGTACGTAGAATGACAGACGATCGTTGTTATTGTTTATCTGCAGAATGTGCAGAACATGGTGCTAACAGTGCTATCTACAAGCAAGAGAATTGATAAATACTATAACAACAAGGTATTCCAGATGTTGTGCTTTTGAGCTTTTGTCTGGCGCAGGTCTAACGGTCCTCCCCTTTTCCACCGTTGTAAAATTAAATCTGAAAAGGAATTAAAATGGCTAAAAATAATCCAGAACTCGGCCGAGAGGTCAATAAGTATCTTGATACGTTAGGTATCAATACTCCAATTACAGAAATGGTTAAAGCTGATCGTGAAGAGAAGCTCGATCGCATTACTGATCTTACACATGAGATGTTAGAGGTATTAGGTCTTGACCTAACTGATGATTCGCTAGAAGAAACACCATTGCGTGTAGCTAAGATGTATGTTGATGAGATCTTCAGTGGCCTTCGCTACGACACATTTCCTAAGTGTACAACAGTAGAGAACAAGTTCTCATCGAACGATGAGTTTGTCTTAGAAAAGAATATTACATTGTATTCTGACTGTGAGCATCACTTGCGTCCTATTATTGGACACGCTCACATTGCTTACATCCCTGGTAAGAAAGTGCTCGGGTTGTCTAAACTTAATCGTGTCACACAATACTTTGCTCAGCGTCCTCAAGTACAAGAGCGTTTGACTCAACAGATTGCTCATGCTATTGCATATATTACTGATTCAAAAAATGTAATGGTTGTTATTGATGCCGGACATACTTGTGTATCTCAGCGTGGTATCAAGGATACTCAATCTACTACAGTCACAGCAACATGCCTTGGTGTGTTTGGTGAATCTGGTGGAAGCCTCCGTAAAGAGGTAATGGCTAATATTAATAGGAGGTAGTACAATGAAAATCAATCATATGAACGTCAGTTTTATAAAAAGTGGTGTCAGAATTGGAGCTGGAGCTTTACTCATGTGCACCGGTGATACTATTATTACTGCAGCAGGATTTACTTTAATCCTTGCAGAGATTCTCGGAATCTTGGAAGAAGTTGTAGATAAGAGAAAGGAAAAATGATTCAGTTAACGGACGCTGCTAAACAGTATCTAAAAGAAGTTGGATCCCCTAACGTATCTCTCACTGTCAAAGGTGGGGGATGCGCAGGGTTTCAATATGAGTGGGGTGTGACAGATAAGGAACCAACTGTAGATAATCTTTGGTTAGATCCAATAGCAGAGATGTTTGTTTTTGGTTGTACAGTAGATTATGTTAAGGAACTTGGAGGATCATATCTCAAAGTTGTAAACCCCAATGCCACAGCTAATTGTGGTTGTGGGGAATCGTTTGGAGTATAAAATGTATAAGGACATGTTTGGAATATATGGCTGTTGGAATGCCAGTGATCTAATTTACATCGGATCATCAAAATTAAAATTAGAGTGGCTTGAAAATAATCATCGTGGCTGGAAAGAGAAGAATTATAGCTGGACTCGATTTCGTGGAGATCTAGCGGATATTGGTCAAGATTGGTTATTCAAATGGATTCAACAACCACGACCCGTATCTCGTGAACAGATAGAAATTGAAGAAGGAGCGTTGATCCGATACGCGGTTCCAGTGTATAATAAGGATATGTTTCCATACGAGCATAGTGTTCGTGAGGGAAGAGTGAGGCAAGTATAATGAGAGAATTTGTTTACAACAGCTGGAATGGTGTAATGGACCATGATAAAAATCCATTGAGACATATTCCAGATACAAACACACGTCACATGGTTATGCAAGTATTAGCATGGATGTGGTGTATTGTGTTTTCAATGTATTTGGGAAGCATTATGGCTTTTGGCATCAGTGCCATTGCTCATGTACTAATATTGGCAGCCATTGCCATCACAGTAGCAACATTTGAAACTGCAAAGAAAGCTCCAAAGTATTTTGGAGGCTTTGGAAGGGGAGCTGGTGGTGAGCACGAATGATGAACGATATTATGAATATATGCTTCGTAGAAGCAGAGAGGAAGATTTAAAAATGCGTAAAAGTAAAGATATGATTTGGGTGACGTTTGCTAAAGAAGGCATTCATTGTTATCCAGATGCACCAGAGGGAGTTGAGTTTTTGAAACATCCTCATCGTCATATGTTCCACTTCCGAGTTGAACTTGAGGTAAAGCATGACAATCGTGATGTCGAGTTTATCTTATTCAAGCGTGAGCTCGAAGCTCTTTATGATGGAGGTACTATGCAACTTGACTATAAGAGTTGTGAGATGATGGCTCGTGAGCTCGCTGAGTATATCATGGATAATTATCCAAATCGTGATCTGGCCATTGAAGTGTCAGAAGATTTAGAAAATGGTTGTAGATTGACCTTTCCAAACTTATAAATACTTCATTAGCTAATTAAACTAAACAAGGTGTTAAACACATGAAAACTTTTGCTGAAATTAGAACGACTATTAATGAGGCTAGCTCCTCTGATATGCGTAACTGGGTCTTTGATCATCTGGAAAATACAGAGATGGACTCAGGACAAATGAAGGCTGCCTTTATCAAAAAGTTTGGTAAAGAAAACCTTAAATCTTATGAGAAGTATGTCTCTGAATACATTGACTAACCTTCCTATATAATATTATGAATTGAAAAGGGTGATTTATTATGATTGACTTCTGTCACATTTCTCCGACGGCTTATCTGTCGTCTTTTACAATAACGAACGGTGCTCATCTAGTACTTGCTCATTTAGTTGAGGAGGACACAGAGTATCGCAATTACTATGCTAATCTTAATGATGGCAAGTTTAAGATTATGGATAATTCTGCTTTTGAAATGTATAAGCAGGGTCGTCCAATGTATGGCACTGATGATCTTCTGCCCATGGCTAAGGCTTGTAATGCAGACATGATTGTTATGTCAGACTATCCCAATGAACCAGCACAGAAAACTATTGATGCAGCAATTGAAACTGCACCTATCTATAAAGATGCTGGTTTTAAAACCTTCTTTGTACCTCAATCGAAAATTGGTGATATCGGGGACTACTTGTATGGTATGGAGTGGGCTCTTGAATCTAATCTCGTTGATAGGATTGGACTGTCTATTCTCGGATGTCCTAATGCCTATGGTGTTGAGAAGGACAATAAACTTCAACGATATCTTTCTCGTCTAGCCATTCTTCGTGAATTGGAAAAACACGATATGCTTAATCAATGGGCAGCCAAGCGGTTTCATTGTCTTGGCATGGTTGATGGACCCAATGAGATTGACTTGCTACGTGAATATCATCCATATATTGCTTCTTGGGATTCATCCGCAGCTGTTTGGGCAGGCATTAATAACATTAGATTTGATGATACTCCTACCGGTCTTGTGAATGGCAAATATGAAAGAGAAGTAGAATTTGACTTTCAAACAGATTTACCTGTTGACACTATCGACAATGTGATGTATAATGTATATTATATTGATGAGATGGTAAGTAATGAGGGAGTCTATAAATGATTAAATACAAACGTAATGAGGACCGTATTATCCAAGGCATCCAAGAATATGTTGATGCAACATATGCTCAGCATTATGTGAGTAGTAGCGATCGTGATGTGTGTGATGATTGGGAGGATATGGGTATTGCTCGTGAGGCCTATATGTCAAATATTGTTAAGTATGTAAAACGTTTTGGTAAGAAGGAGGGTGAGAACCCCAAAGATATCATGAAGATTATTCATTACTCTATCTTCTTGCTAAATGAGCTTGAGAAAGGTAAGAAGAATGACGATGATTAATATTGGTAGGCACAAATCCATTGGAGGGATTGGCTCATCAAAACTAAGTGGGATCCACGAGAATGATGTTCAACCTAATGCTGTTGATCTCCGTGTGGGTAAAGTGTTTAGTATTAATGACGCTGAGTTTATTCTCGATGAAGATAAAAAACATCATCGAGGATCTCAAGAATTGATACCAGATGACAATGGATATTGGAATCTCTATCCAGGAACTTATGAAGTTGTTATGGAGAATAGTATTGATGTTGCACAAGGTGAAGCAGGTTTTGTTATCACTAGATCCACACTTAATCGTAATGGTGTGTTTCTTACTAGTGGTCTCTATGATTCGGGTTATGGAGGGGTGATGGCTGGAGCAATGCATGTAACGTGCGGATTATTTAAATTAAAAAAGGGAACACGAATTGGTCAGTACCTAAGTTTCCAGGCTGAGTCAGTATCTATGTATGATGGTGATTATGGTGCTGGTAAACAACATGATGAGAAGTATAAGTGATGAATCTATCTACAGAAACAGCAAACATTCTAAAAAACTTTGCTACGATCAATCCTAACATAGTTATGCAACCTGGTAGTGAGATCAAAACTATTAGTGAGGCCAAGAACATTTTGGCCAAAGCGAGTATTCGCGAACAAATCCCTGTTGAGTTTGGTATCTATGATCTCAACGAATTTCTTAATGTTGTACAGTTGTTCGATGAACCTGTATTGTTATTTCCTGAAGAGG